>Ga0114952_1000382_pt1 | contig 48987 bp, 43 predicted proteins | sample SidtaG_2_FD_87303 | JGI IMG/M metagenome (GOLD analysis project Ga0114952, IMG submission 87303) | Marine algal microbial communities from Sidmouth, United Kingdom - Sidmouth_Asex2 metaG | ecosystem: Host-associated > Algae > Red algae > Unclassified | place: Sidmouth, United Kingdom | collected...
AGTAAAAAAACAAAAGACTCTAGTATTTAAAAAATTACTAGAGTCTTTTGTTTTTTTAACTATAAGAATCAATTAAAATTGAATGCCAATGCTAGCTGCTAATCCTCTGGTCATAAGTTGAAGATTGTTGTCGTTATTATTGTTAGCATCATTATCCAACAAGTTATTAAGTCCAATCGTGTATCTAAGATCTACGACTATTTTTCCTAGTTTAGCACCGGCTCCTAAAGAAGCACCATAATTCAAGCGCTTTCTTTCATCTTCATCAGAAAAATCAAAATCTCTAACTGATTCAGTAGTGGTGTTTGTTGTGGTATTTGTTGTTTCTAATTCTTGCTTTCCGTTTATACTTAAACCTGCAAACCCTCCACCTGAAACATAGATACGAGCAATTTCAGGACCAAAAATAAATTTTGCAATCACTGGTAATTCTACATAATTATAGAAGGTTCTTGATTCAACTTTTTGAGATAATAAACTTAAATCATAGGAGCTCTTATTTCCTTTTTGTATAAAAAGTAACTCAGGTTGCAATTCGAAATTATCTGAAATTGGAATTGGGAAAAACACACCAGCCAAAAATCCAGTTACGGAATTGTCAGATAGATTTTCAAAGCTCTCTTCTTCATTCTCAAAAACTAAAGTTGCTAGGTTAACCCCTGCTTTAATGCCGACCTGTGCGCTACATAGGTTGAGTAAAAATGTTAGAAATATTATGCTAACTAGTATCTTCTTCATAGGGAGTAATTTTGATAAATTGATTTCTCAAATATAGCACTAAATTTCGGTTTGGGAGTATATTTGGTCTATGGTCTTACAACGTCCATCACCTTAATTTGCTTGCTGATTAATAAAGTAGAATTTTCTATCATTAAGAAATAATTTCCATCTGAAACATCAGACATATCACAAATAAGCACATTGGTATTGTGTACAGATCCTTTTTTGATTATGGTATCATTTTGGTCGAGGATCTTGTAATAAAAGTTACGGTCTTTTGAATATGGAAGGTCAACTCGCAGTACTTTTTCAGCATCATATTTTTTAGTAATAGCTGTATTCTTTACAACTGCAACGCTGTTACTTTCCGGAGCCTCAATCTCAGAATCATTTGAAACAAAACTATAATCTTGCGCGCCAAGATTTGAAGTAAAAGCTATAAAACAGAAAATCAACGATATTAAATTAATATTTTTCATAGGATAAAAATTTAAAGGTTATTAAATATATACACTAGAACTTACGCTATCAAAAACGTATTAGGATTTTCAATGTTCAAATTTTAACATATGACAATTTGTTCAAATATATTGGAAGAGACAGAATAGGTGTAATAGCCCAAAAAATATGGCACCCCAACCTAGGTTGAAGTGCCATAATAATAAACCACTTATTAACTGAGAAATCTTAGTTCATCTTCAAAAATTTGAATTTTTCACTATCAACATCTATTATGTTCTTAGAATTTCTATCCAAAATTTTCATGTAGTAAAATCCACTTGGATATTCTGTGATATCTAATTCAATTGTATTAACTCCTTCGAATATTTCGTGAGAATTAGAACTTACGATCTTTCCATCTGCATTGAAGATCAATAGCTCTACAACTCCTGTGAAATTAGATTCTAATGTAGAGAAAAGGTTTGTTGTTGCAGGTACTGGGTACAGTGTTCCTAAAGTTACTTTTTGTTGGTTAAGAACTTGTGCACCTTGATTAGGATCAATAACTTTTTCAGTGTTTGCTCCATCTTCAAATCTACCTGTGTTGTCAGCCCAATTTGAGAAGTATATAGCAGAAGCACCCATAAATGGTCTATTGTATGTAGGAAGCATATTTCCTGAAGCAGTTGGCATAAAATAACCAAGAACTCTACCACCTTCATTCGCTCTCTCCGCGATAAAGATTCTGTCTCCTATTTCATCGAAAGCAACATCTACAGGGTTACCCAAGAAAGTATTATTACCTTCAACTCTTAATTGCTCACTAAGAGATAAATTTCCATCACTTGCTGCAGCAGTAAAATCTTTAACAACAGTGAAAGCACCATCTGTTGGACTTGTAGCAGCTCCAACATCCGTGAGGATCATCATATCTCTATCAGCAACGTAAGTCAAACCATGTGTTCTGATCATTCCTTCAATAGTTATTGTTCTTGAAGGTGTAAGTGGGCCGTCTGCTGCATCAAAGAAATTATCAAATACAGCTAACTGATCTGAGTTGTCAATAATTGCATAGAGGTCATTTCCATCAGCATGAATACCCCACAAGTTGATATCTACTACGTGTGTCTTAGCTAAAGTAAAGCTAGGTCCGTTTACTGTGTAAACAAGAAGTTGATTTACCTGACCATTTGAATCATTTGCATCTTGTGCAACAGCTACCCAATCCATACTTACAGCTATTTCTCTACCATTACTGAAATCTGAAGTAGAAGTAGCAGCTGCTTCGAGAGAATTAGAAGCGTTAAGATTTAAATTTACATCTTTATAGTAATCAAGTCTGTTGTCAGTTCTATTTAATTGTATAAGGTCATCATTAGGACCGTAGAAAATACCATCAGCATCAGTAGCAAGAACTTCTTTTGCTTTCATGTCAATCGTACCATCTTGGAATAGATTGAAAATACCTACAAGTCCTTGTGTGTTTGATGAAGCAAATAATTGAGCATTCACATTAGGATTCGATCCTCTTACATTTACCGTGAAAGATGATTCATCATCCTCATCTGCTGTCATATTTGTATCATTACCAGGAGTACTATCAGGATCATTTTGATCAGAAGTCATCACTTGAACAAAGTTTGTAACCATTGTACCTTGTTGTACTGTAAATAAACCTTGATTTAATGTAGCACTAGCTCCTGGAGCCAATATACCTACATTCCATATGCCACCAAAAGGATCGTATGACCCAGCAGTAGTTGATTGAGAACTATAAACCAAACCTTGAGGAATACTTGCTCTTACTGAAACATTGGTAGCATTTAAAGGACCATTATTTGTTATGGTAATAGTAAATGGTACTGTTTCATAAAGACTTACATCCATTCTAGGTGCACTAATATTAAGTTCAAGATCAGCATCTGTCATAGGATTTGGTGGGTCAACAACATCGTCAACAATTACCCCGCTACAATCTCCAACTGCGGAGAAAGGACTAGCTACATATGGAAAGCTAGATTTGAAAGAAACGTCATTTTGTTCTACACCAGTAGTATAAGTAAGTACACCTAATAAATCATCCGTTACTGGAGAAACACCTGGGCCAGGTACATAATCATCATACCATAAACCTATCGCTGCTAATACAGCACCAGAAACAGCTTGAAGTTCTATTCTTGTAACGTCATCTTCTAGTCTTCTACCATTAGGGAAACCATCCATATTCGGAATTAATTCCAAATCAGCATTTGTGTTAAATCTAGGATCTGTTAATCCTAACACTGCGGCATTGATCAAACCTAAACTACTAAAGTCAGCAGAGTTTCTATCTGTAGGAGGAACAGCCATATTTAGTCTTAGCATGTCTCCACCGTTTGGTAAAAAGTTATTGATAAATGGCTTACCTGGAGCCAATGGATTTCCGTCTTTTCCTGTAGCCAATTGATAAGGTGCTAAGTTAGGTGCTCCTGTATGGAATATAGGCCACAAATCAACTGATCTAGGTAAACCAGGACCAGGCAACAATAGCGTACCAAAGATATCATCATCTAATGCAGTACCATCCAACGCAGGATTTCCTTTAAGACCGAAAAGCCCATCTTGTCCGTTACCAAAATCAAACATACCAAGAGAGTTTCTTTGAATTCTCAAAGCTGAAAAAGCAGGAACTGCTCCTCCGAATTGATCATCATCCATGTACAATGCTAATTCAGGATTGAAGAAAAACGGATCTAAAACTTGATCAGTAATTTCATCATAAGGAGAAATAGCATTCCAGTAATCTTTTTGCCCGATAGGAACAACTGCTTCATTCGTCAATGGCATACCAAGTCTTGAAACTTGAACCCATGGTCCGTCATAAGTAGCATCAGGTCCGTCAGTATTGAAAGTCTTAATTTGCTTTCTACTTGCAGCAGCCCAAACACCAATAACATAATCAGCATCTAGTATGTTGCTAGGAGTAGCAGAAGCACCACTTTTCAATAAAGTAGAAATTGGAATTTGTAGAGCAATAGTACTTACGTTGTAACAACCAACACCATCTCTAGCTGCACCATCTTGTCTAGGAGAGTTTCCTAAATCAAAGATACCACCAAGATCCACAAAGAAAGGATCATCAGAAGGTCCGCAAAATACTCTCTCTCCAGTTGAAGTTGTAGAAATTGCATCAGCAATTAATTGCTCATAAGTAGTCCCCAAACCTACTTGAGATTCTATTGATCTAGGACCAATGTTTGGTGGAGGAACAACACCATCAGTGATTATTGTCTGAAATGTTTGTCCGCCGTCCATACTTCTTTCGATCGTGTATGTCGTCTTTAAATTTTGTGCCCCTAATCTAATGTTGAAGAAAGTTGTAGGGTCCTCATTCGTTCTGCTGAAGGTAATGTAGTAAAGGATTTCGTCTCCAGCAGTTCCAGCATCATTATCTATGTGGATCTCATATCTTACGTGATCACTGAAGCCATACCAGTTAGGACCTCCTTGAGGTAACTGAAATGGAACATAACTAGCTATGATCGTGATCATATCTGGATTGTCCGGGCTTCTAAAAGCGTAAAGATCTGTGTTGTCAGCGAAGGGGTCCAAAGAAATTAATGGAGCTTCTCTGTGACTGGAGGCTTGGACGAAACTGAGCCCAAAAACCATCACAGCCAGAAAGCAGAATAGAATTCTACTTGTGTACCGTGATTGAGTAATTTTTGATTTTGTCATTTTAAAATATTTAATTATGAAAAAAGATTTCCTGAAAAAAAACGTATGAATCATTTTTTTCAGTTGAATAAGTATTCGTTATTGATAAGTTATGTTGTTAAGGTAGTGCTATAGACTAGCAAGAGATTTCTTTAACTTTAAAAGTTCTTCTGATTTATCGTTTAATTGCATGGCAATGTCCAAGTGAAATTTTGCATTCTCATAATCTTCATTTATTATATAGGCTTTTGCAAGCATCTTGTTGACATCAACATTTTTAGGTCTTTTCGCGTATTCTTTTTTTGCGTATTCAATTGATTTTTCTTTGTCATCGAGTAGAGTCATGTATAGATCTGCATATTCTAGGTTCATATTATGACCAGAATCAACATCATCTTGCAACATGACCAATATTTCTTTACTTGTTTTTTCAAACTCTTCTTGTCTGTTTGTTTCTTTATATAAATGAGCTAAGTCAACATAGAAGCCAAACTCTGGAATAATTCCGGCAGCTTGCTTTAGGGTCTTTTCAGCTTCTGCGTAATTCTTTTGATCTAGTTCTAACTTACCTAATGCCGCTATTGCAAATGGATAATTTGGTCTTTCAGCCAAAGTTTGTTTGAATGTAGTTTTGGCCTTTTCCAATTGATTTGTTTTTACATACAATTCGCCGAGCGTCAATCTTGCCCAAGCTGTTTGCTCTAATCCAGGATAACCAGATTCTGCAGCTAGTGTCATAGCTTCTATTGCACCATCCATATCTCCATGTATTTCTCTTAAGTATGAAATTCTTGAGTATGATCTGATATCAGGTCTTATAGAAGCCATTTTGTCTGCCATTTTTATAGCAGTTTCATAATCTCCCAATTCTACAAATGCGTCAACCAATGTACCGTATAGCTGAGAATTGTATGTGTTAATCTTTAAAGCCTCCAGTGCTAATGCTCTTGCAGTTTCAAATTCATGCTGTGAAAGCATTACAGATGATTTATATAGTAAAGCGTTAAATCTTTCGTCAGACACTTCTGTCTCGATTGCCAATGCCTTATCTAGTACCTTAATTGCTCCTGGATAATAATGACCATGTTCGCCCGTGACTCTTGCTTCGTGAATAAATACATCTGCAATTTTGATGTATTGGCCGGAATTTGTTGGGTCTTCTTTGATCTTTAGAAGTGCTTTCTGATATTTGTTTTGAACATTGTCCCATTCTAAACCGGTTAGTTGTGATGGCCTATCTAAAAGTGCTGGAATGTCAGTTGTTTCTGTTGATGATGAACATGCAACGAAAAGAATTGAGATAAATAGTAATAATAGATTTTTCATGTTTAAGGTTTAATTTTTTGATTTCTAATACTATGTACGATAAACTATTGGGATTCGGATTTTTCTTAAATAAGATCCCGATAAAATCGGGATCTTTAGAATTTAAGAAAAAGAGTAAGCAAATATTAAGTGTTTCCACTATCCCCTTATTGCTTACAATTATATACGATAGTCTTAGGTGATTTGGATTTTTGTTGTAAATTTATGTGCGGTTAAAATCTAACTTCTAGATTTGCATTTCATAATATGGTAAAAAAGACTGACATAGAATCACAGATTACAATACTCCTTCTTAAAGAAGATAAGGAAGCGATCACATTGTTATATAAAAATTATTCGGCCGCAATATACGGAATAATATCACGAATTATACAAGATAAAGAAATCGCAAATGAAGTGTTACAAGACACTTTTGTGAAAATCTGGAAGAACTCAACAAAATTCGATATCACTAAGGGCAAGTTATTCACTTGGATGGCTCAAATTGCCAGAAATTCTGCCATAGATACCATTCGATCTGGAAAATACCAAAGATCTACAAAAACCGATTCCCTTCCTGAGTACGTATATAATAGCGAAAACCTTAGTGAATCAATTAATGTTAGCGATTCAGGTCTTAAGACTCAGATAAATAAGATGGATCTAAAATATAGAGAAGTTATAGATCTAATTTATTTTCAGGGCTATTCCCAATCTGAAACTGCTAAAAAATTAGATTTACCACTTGGGACCATCAAAACTAGAATAAGAAAAGCAATCATAGAATTAAGAAAAAGTTTAGGCAATGAGGTATTTACCTTATTTGTGCTGATTTCATTAGCGATCATAACCGCCTTCGTGGCCTAAATCTATTATTGTGGATATTAAAAAATATATAGAATCAGGAATTTTAGAGCAATATGTGCTCGGAACGCTTCAGTCTTCTGAAGTGAATGAAATTCATATTCTTCTGGGAGAGCATCCCGTTTTGAGGGCTGAGGTCATGTCTATAGAAATTGCTTTGGAGCAATACGCTCAGGCTCACAGTGTTGCACCACCACCTGGTTTAGAACAACTGATACTTCAAAAAATTGAAGCTGAATCTCCAACACCACAACCATCATCAAACCCCAACAATTATCAGCAAAACGTTGGTAATACCGCACAGAGTTCAGGTATGATGGGTAAGATTTTACTATTACTAATTTCTATCGGGTTGATAGGGGCTTTATTCGGCTATTTCAATGCAAATGAAAAATTAAAAAATCTTGAATCTGACCATGCTGAATTGCAAAACGAGCATGAAATATTAAAAACTGATTGTGAAGAGGCGAAAGCAAACTTTAATGAAACCGAGCAATATTTTGCTTTCATTCAAGATGTAAATACAAAGCCAATTATCATGAACGGGACAGATAATGCAAAAAATGCTTTGTCTGCTGTGTACTGGAATCCAATAAAAAAGAAATCCTACTTAAAAACTTATGCGATGCCTGAAGTTCCTTCAGACAAACAATATCAATTGTGGGCTATTGTAGATGGAAAACCAGTAGATATGGGTGTATTTGATGTCGCCTTAGATGCCAATGATCTTATAGAAATTCCTTACATAAAGGATGCACAAGCCTTCGCCGTCACCTTAGAAAAACGCGGAGGTGTAGAATCTCCAACTATGGAAGCAATGTACGTCATTGGCGAAAATAGTTAACTCCATCATTTAAGTTTTCCATAGAATTTATAATCGTGTCAATCTCCTAATATAAACTATCATTTAATTTTAAGTGTTAAAAAATCTTTTTGATTAATAAAAATCCAATCTGATATTTATAGTCGTATCTATATTTTGAATGCAGTGGCGTCTAAAAATTAAAATTGTAAACACGTAAAATATTCCAAACTTAATTGCTGCATTTATATTTGATCTAATAGGTAATTTGCAAAACAACAATGTTACACAAACAAAGAAAATAGATTGGTTTTTTTTTATTTGGTTTTTCGTTTGTAAGGGTAGGAGTTGAGAAGCTCCTATTCTTTTTTATTTTCGCAAACGCTTAGATAAAATGAACAAAAAAGCAGAAAGTACATTTTATATATTTTAGTATTTAACGCCAAAAAAAATCCATAATTAACTAATTACTCGTAAGTTTGAGTATATAATAATTTCACTAATAAATAATTAACATGAAAAATTTGAAAATTCAAATTGGAGCTGCAATACTACTAATTGCAGGTCTATTTCTAATGGCAGCCGATCACATTGAAGCTCCCGCTGTATCCGGGACATCAGCTGACATTACTGACTTTTATTGCTTTCAAGGAGAGAGTTCTTCTAACCTTGTTTTTGTTGCAAATGTCCAAGGACTATTGAGTCCTATGGCAACCGCTGATGCTTCATTTGATGAAAATGTTTTGATCGAATTTAACATTGACAACGATGGAGATAATGTTGAAGATCTTGTGATCCAAGCAATTCCAAGAGATGGTAAAATGTATGTTTTTGGACCTGTTGCTCCATCAACTACGGGTGCATCTAGTACTGTAATGACTACTGCGACAGAGACTTCAGTAGACATAACTTCTTACAATGAAAATGCAAATATCGGTGATGAAAACGGAATAAAAGTTTTCGCTGGACCAAGAGATGATCCTTTCTTTATGGATTTTACTCAGTATGGAGCTATCGTTGGAGGAAATGCTACGAGCTTTAATGATCCGGGTGCAGATACTTTTGCAGGATCAAACGTAATGTCTGTTGTAGTTGAAGTACCTAAAAGTTTATTAGGAACTGGTGCTACTATCAACACATGGTTAGAAACTAAAATCAAATAGTAAACAAACAATTGAATTTAAATCATACAAATTTTAATAAAATATTATGAATACAATAAAATATATCTTTCTGGTTTTATCAGTTGTCGCTTTTACATTTTCATGTAATGACGATGAAGGTACGGATCTAGATAATCTAGATTTTAGCGGAACTTATACTCTTGCTGATCAAATGGGAAGACCTGCGATTAACACAGTATTTATCCCAGCAGATCAAAAAGATGAATACAATAGGACTATTCCTTCACAGCAAGCTTCAAAATATCAAGCAACGATTGAGGCGGGATTAAAAGGATTAAGTCCAGCATACGCAAACGAAGGTGATGCAAATGCATTAGGTTTAGATGCAGCAGCTTTTGCTGGTGTTTTAGCAACAGATGTGTTGGGTGTTAGTTTAGACGGTCCAACAACTTTTTATGATGGAACCAATGTATTAACTGGAAGAAATCTTACGGATGATGTGATTACTGTTGAATTGCTCTTGATTTTTGGAGGAGAAGATTTTATGGAGAACCCAAATTTATCTGATGATAATGTGGATGCAAACGACAAAAGCTTTTTATCAGTGTTTCCTTACTTGGCAACACCATTTTAATCTAGCTTAATTTAAAGAATAATTTATGCACTATATTTTAAAATATCTTTTTCTTGCTTTTGTTCTGATCTTTTCTGTTCAGAAACTTGATGCAAACAACGTTTGCAATTCTAAGGATTATGAAAAATATCTAGCAATAGACACAAATGAAGAAGCAAAATTATTAGTAGAAGAATTTAAGTTTTGGGAAACGAAATTTTTGAAAACACCAAATCAGCATATCTATTTGGTAAAAATGGCAAACGCCCAAAGTGAATTGTTCAGTTTGAAAGGAAATATTTCTTACATAAAAAAAGCTGTCTCTCTACTTGAGCAAGCTGATGAATTGAGTTTTAACAAAGATTCTGGTATTAAAAGAAATCTGGCTAAGAACTACATCACGTTGCACGAATTTAGAAAAGCACTCGATGCTTTAAAGGTTGCAGAGACAACTGGAACTCAACTTGTAAGAACTCAAAAAATGCTATTTGATGTTCACATGGAAATTGGGAACTATGATATTGCTAAAAAATACCTTTCAAAAATTACTGATAAACAAAGTTTTGACTATTTGATCAGAATTGCAAAATGGGAAGACCATGCAGGTAATTTAGACAAAACCATCATCAACATGCAATTAGCTCTAGAGAAAGCTTATGATGGGAATAGTGATGAATTAATTCAATGGACAATAACAAACCTTGGAGATTATTATGGGCATCAGGGAGAAATTGTAAAGTCTTATAATTCTTATTTGAAAGCTTTAGCTATGAATCCATCACTCGCTTATGCAAAGAAAGGAATTGCCTGGATTGCATTTTCGAATGATCGAAATAGTGAAGAAGCATTAAAAATTATAAATGCGATTTCGACTTACCATTATTCACCAGATTACTTATTGTTCAAAGCAGATATTGCTGAGTTTAATGAAAATGAGAAGTTGAAGAACACATATCTAAAAGGTTATTTTGAGATGTTGGAGGATCAAAAGGAATATTTACAAATGTATGCCAAGTATAACGTTTTACTTTATGCAGATAATCCTAATGAAATTGAAAGGGCTTTTGAAATAGCTAATTCTGAAATTTTATTACGACCGACCCCTCAATCTTACAGCTTATTAGCTTACGTTTTTTATAAACAAGGCAATAGTAAAAGAGCACTTGAAATTGCTTGCGATTTTATCATAGATCAAACCTATGAACCAGAACCTCTTTTTTTAGCAGCACAAATTTTAAAAAAAGAAGACATGATGTCGGTTTATAGTGAAGTAAAAAATGACTTAGTTGCTAGTGTTTACGAATTGGGACCAAACTCAGAAGGTCTAATTCTAAATTTTTAAAAATTTGCAACTAAAAGAATATTAGTATTTAATGGTTATGTATAGGGGCTGTTCCGAAAAAGAAACAGCCCCTTTTTAGACAGAAAATATTCTTTAATAAATTTTCCTTTAAGCTTACCAAAAAAAATACGTATGTCAGTAAGGCAATTGAAAGAGTCAGGAATTTTAGAAATGTATGTTTTAAATCAACTTACTGAACAAGAGTCCCAGTTGGTGCAATATCTTAGGATCATTGACAAACAAATTAAACAAGAAATACTGGAGATTGAAACAGCTCTGGAAGCTTACGCAGTTTTGAATCAAGTAGCTTTAGATCCTATCTTAGAATCTCAAATCATGGCAAATATTGATTATTTGGTAAGGATAGATAATATTGAAGAATCTGATGAAGATCATATTTGATCTCGATACTCAATATACTATTAGAAGGGAGGGTTATCTAAAACCAATTCTTCATTTTAAAAAACGCCAAAGAACCTACGAGTATTAGAGCCATTACTCCAAGTAAAACATAATAGCCATATTCATAATTCAGCTCAGGCATGTTTTCAAAATTCATCCCATATAGACCTGCTAAAAAAGATAGAGGTACAAAAATAGTTGTTATGATTGTCAGCACTTGGATCACCTGATTCATTTTAAAAGATATCTCAGAAAGATATAGATCTTGGAGTCCATTTAGAATATCCCTTTGTGTATCACAAAAATCCATGACTTGAATCGTATGATCGTACAAGTCTCTGATAAAGAACAAAATGTTTTTATCTATGTGTGGGCTATCCGTTTTTGCAAATTGACTAATTGCTTCCCTCAATGGAGTCAATGTTCTTCTGACTACTAAAAGCTCTTTTTTCAAATGGTGAATTTTGGACTTCATATTAGATCCAGGATTGTCCAATAATTCTTCCTCAAGCAATTCAATTTCTAATTCGATGGATTCGAAGACATAAAAATAATTGTCAATAACACAGTCCAATAAAGCATAGGCTAAGTAAGAGGTATTCTTACTCCTGATTTTACCATATTTTTTTTCTACTCTTTTCCGAATAATTTGAAAAAGATCACTTTCATTTTCTTGAAAGGAAATCAATAAACCTTCTCTAAAATATAAACCTATTTGCTCTGAGGAGATGCTCTTGGTAGTCTTGTCAAAAGATAAAGTTTGAATCGTGATAAACAAACCAAGTAGGTATTCCTCAAATTTTGGTCTTTGTTTAACATCAGCGATATCTTCTAGGATCAAAGGGTGAATTTCAAATATCTTCCCAATAGCTTCCAATAGGTTCACATCATGAATACCCCTGACGTCATACCAATCAACAATTTCTTTATTAGCCTGGATAAATGGAATATCCGTATGGTTATCATAAGTTCTTTCTTCGAGATAATTCTCGTCATACTTTAGATAATGAATAATTACTTTTTCGACTTTTTGATTTCCTGTAAAAACTATTGTTCCAGGAGGCAACCCTATTTTCTTCTTTCTGATATTATTTTTACTCACCTCAAATAATTTTTTCGTAAGATATACAAACATCTTCTAAAACTCATCTTAACGAAGTATAACTAATAAGGGTGTCAAATCTCAATGAAATTTGAAAATTATAGGATGAAAAGACGATTGAGTGACTCAACTGCTTTTTCAATAGAAATTAATTACGTAAATCATGATGATAACATGCTCGAACGTCTTCTTGTTGATAATGAATTAGAAATTTCTGACAAATCTATTTGCAAATTCAGAATATTTAACAATTTTTGGATTCGACGATGACCAAGACATAAAAATTTTCTAATTTGATAATGAAATTGAATTGATATAAGAAAGGTCGCATAATTTGAGTCAGTGTGTAGCTTATTGGATCTTTGATGTTATTGACTATTCATAATTTTATGTCATCGCAAATTAATTTACAATGACAAAGGTGAATTGAATTGGGAAGTTGATGTAGCCGCAGCATTTGAAGTAAATGAGAAAGTGATATTTAAATTGGGATGTATTTCATGGAATTATACTCACAAGACAAAGTCATATGTACTCGAAAAATTTTCTTTTAATTTAAAAATATAAAATACCTTAGTAATGAAAGTAACTGAAGAACACAACAAACGAGTCGCCGAAATGACCTTCTCTTCTGTCTATCCTCATTATGTAAATAAGGTCGAGAAGAAAGGTAGAACAAAGCAAGAATTAGATCAAGTGATAGAATGGTTGACAGGATTTAACGCAGTAAAACTAAAGGAACAAATAGATAAAAAGTCTACCTTTGAACAATTCTTCAAAGCTGCAAAATTGAATCCCAATGCGCCGCTAATTAAGGGTGTTATTTGTGGTTATAGGATAGAAGAGATTGATAATACACTTACCAGGCAAGTTAGATATTTAGACAAGCTTGTAGATGAATTAGCCAAAGGAAGAAAGATGGTGAAAATCTTGAGAAACGAGAAATAGTAAATAGATGCCCCTCAAAGAATAAGACTGACTAATTCTTTAAGTGGTAATTTTGAAATTTCAAATTAGAAATGAAATCGACCAAAGAAAAGTACGACACTATTATTGTTGGATCCGGCGCAGGGGGCTTGGCATCATCTCTGTGTTTGGCTCGATCAGGCCAAAAAATTTTGATCTTGGAGCAGCATGATGTTCCTGGTGGATGGTGTCATAGTTTTACGATGAAGGGGCAGCGCTTTAGTCCAGGTGTCCACTATGTGGGTTTGATAGGAGAAGGAGATAGTAGTAATGAATTGCTTTGCGGATTAGGCGTAGCCAATGACTTGGTGTTTTTTGAAATGAATCGGGCAGGCTATGAGCATTGTCACATTGGAGATGAGAAATTTTCCATGCCTGCTGGCATGGAAAATTTGAAAATAAAATTGTGTGAACGTTTTCCTGATGAAAAAGAGGATATCATAGAATATGTTGATGTTGTAAAAAAAGTTCACACTCAAATGATGCTAATTCCGCAGATGAGCGGATTTTGGGATCACATTACAATTCCTTACCGAACAAGAGATGTGGGAAGGTTAGGATTGTTTACCCTAAAGCGTGTCATAAATTGGCATCTTAAAGACCCACTGCTAAAAACCATTTTAAATATACAATGCGGTGATCATGGATTACCTCCATACAAAGCGAGTTTTCTCGTGCATGCTATATTAATGGCGCACTACTTTGAAGGAGGTTTTTATCCCATGGGAGGAGGCGGCGGTTTTGTTAAAGCATTTACAAACAGGATCAAGGCACTCGGAGGGGAGATCAGGACAAAGTCACGTGTTGATAGAATTCTGATTACAAATGGAAAAGCTGTTGGCGTCCAATTAGAGGGTGGTGAACAAATCAAAGCAGAACGGGTAATTTCTAATGCTGATCCCAACATAACTTTTCTTGATCTAGTTGGGAAAAATAACATAAGCAGAAAACTTCAAAAAAGATTATCGAAGACAAAGTACTCGGTGACCTCTTTGATCTTATTTCTGACCCTTGATGTTGATGTTACAAAGTATGGGATAGATTCTGGGAATATCTGGAAAATCAGCGAAGCTGATTTGGATGCAGTCTATGGCAACCTCACTCAAGACAATATTCTTGCCGGAGAGGAATTTAACGGTGTATTTCTGAGTTGCACAACGCTCAAGGATCCTGCAAGTTTTAATGGGCGTTATCATAACTTCGAGATCGTCACTTTTTTGGATTATACCGCATTTGAAAAATTTGAAAACTCCAAAGATTATCATACACCAGAATACCTCTCTTTTAAAGAGCGACTAAAAGATAAAATGCTCAATACTGTTGAGAAACTAATTCCGAACGCAAGAAAGCATATTGTCCAAGCAGAGTTGGGCACTCCAATGACTAATAATTACTACATAAATTCTACCCGAGGAAATGTCTATGGAACGGAAAAAACTTTGATGGGTGTTGGGCCTTTCGCCTTTAAGGCAAAGACTGAAATAGAGAATCTGTTTTTGACCGGTGCTAGTACATTATCTCATGGAGTAGGAGGAGCCACCAATTCTGGCATCGAAACAGCTGCCAAAATATTAGGATGTAAACCGCAAGATCTTTTGATCAAGGATGAAAATCAAAAGTTGAGAGTCTATGATGCTGAAGATCCAAGCTCATGGCCTGATTGGGTACATCAGAAACGTGAGGATCGAAAACGGAGGATGGGGTGAAACGTTTATTTGGTGACGTGTTTATTTGTTTATTCGTAGGTTACACAAACATCAAAGAACGATGAACCAAGAACGATGGACTATTATTAAAGACGCAATATATTGCGTCTCTAGTACCTAACCCTCCAATACGGATTCTTTTTTCCTTCAATGGTATCATCGATGTATTTCTTGACTATTTCATCCAGATCGGATTGGCTGATATTTTTACCTTTTACTTTTTTTGGTAAGGAGGTATCAACCTCTACACCATTTAGGTTGACTTCAGTTGCGGTGATGATCGCATCCCCATTGTTGATGTCCAATTCTAGTATCATGCCTGGGAGTCCACCATAACCTTCTGGTCCACCCATGAAATTTATACCATCGGCAAACCAAGCATGTATCGTTTGACCTTTTACCTCATTTTTTGTTTCAGCTTTCATACACAAGTAACCAGCCACTTCTTTGATTTCATTAAGGATCTTCCACTTTATTTTTGGAATATCCTCTTCTATTAAATATACTTTTCCTAAGGTTTCTATAATGTCAAATTTTTGATTTGTTTTATAGTCTCTTGTTAAAATGAATTTATCAGGTTTCCAGGAGTAGCCATCCCCTGTTTCTTGTTCTTTTAATTCATACAATGATTTATTTTTTTTGAAGGACAAATCATAGTCCCTACCTTTTGAATTCCAGTTGCCCCACGTCAAAGACATTCTATCAACTTCTTCTTGGGAGATATGTGGCAGTTTGGACATAATAGAAATATAATTTGTCTTTCTATTATATGTGATCACTCCTTGAATTTCTTGTGCGGAGATAGGCGAGGTCAAGAAGAAAAGTATTATTATGGAGATGATATTTTTCATTGTTTTTTTCTTTAGAATGAGCCACGAGATTAGCCACAAAATATTGTGGCTTTACAAAATCATGGTGGTTTTACCACCATGATTTTTTATGTGCAGAGGCTTTTACTCCTCTAATATTATATGTAAAACTTACCATTGCATAACGTCCTAGCGCATTGTTTTCCGCTCTAAAACTATCCGAAGAAGTAAAGCCTACATTCTTATTAAAACTATCATACAGCGAAAATCTGATCTCGCCTTTGTTATCTTTTAAAACTTGCTTGTAGATTGACCAATTCAAAATAGGGATATCTCTATCTATATTAAATCGCTGGTTGAAATATCTGTCATACTGAAAATTGGCATTCAAGAAAACCCCTAAGAATGTTTTTGACGTAAGTTCAAAAGAATAATTTTCATTTCTAATTTTCTGGTTTTGACTTTCGTTGATATCATATCTAGTGTCCGTATAATTCAGGTTGGCTGAAATATAAATTCCTAAGTTTTCAACTGGTGTAATATTGAATCGAATGTATGGTCTGTAAGACCAAGACGTTGTCATGTTCTCTATATTATTCACCAAAGAAGGTTTTATATTTTGAGTGGCATTCATTCTAATTCTGGTGGTTACTTTATTCTTTATTATTGGAAAATTAAACCCACCATTAATGTTTAACCTGGAACCATCATCAACATTTATAGGTTTAGCATTGGTGATCAAGAATTCATCTACTGTTTCTGAGGTAGAAAATTGATTGTCATAAATATCATAATTTGCTCTTACATTAAATCGGATTCCAGAGATAGGGTAGGACTTGCTAAAATTAAAATTGAACTGATTAGACAACTCTGGTGTGAGGGCAGGGTTTCCCTCTATAATGTATTGAGGATTTAAATTGTTGACAATTGGTTGGAGATCCTCAATAGTTGGTTCTTTCGCCGTTCGGGTATAACCAAAACCCATGTATGCATTAGATAATGGTTCAAAATTCATGGAGAAATTTGGAATCCAATTGTTGAAAGTTTTATCTACAACCCCATTGACATCACTTTCACCCGCTCCTTGAAAAATACCATCTAGTGCAAATGTTTGATAGGCTGCACCAACAGAAATATTCATCCCATCATAAGAATATCTTATCGAAGTACCAACTCTATGCATACCAATTGTATTCTCGTAGGTTCGACTTAGATCTTCATTCAATACTTCATCACTTAATAAGAGATCATTTATTTTTCGATCACCAGTTTCTTGTCTATTACTAAAATTATAAAATGTTTGTGAGTAGAATTTTTTATTCAAAGGTTCCACGTAAAGTGCATTTGCTTTAAAATGAATTTTGTCTCTTACATCATTGTTTGTTTGATTGATCACAGCAATGCTATCAAGAAACCCAGACTCAGAAAAGAAATCCGTTTGTGAATTTTGTGTCCAATCATCTTTTAATTCTGTGTATAAAATGGAGGTGTTCAATCCCATATTTCTTCCCTTCTTCTGGAATTTTTTTCTAAATAATAACAAACCATTTATTAGTTGACCTTTTGTATCCACATTATTAGTGGCGTTTGCAGTATTAGCTAATGTTGTTTCTCTTTTAACTGATGAGGTTTCTGTAGAAAACCTAGTTTCGTCAATAAGTGCAGCATTTACTTTGAACTTTACAGTGTGCAAAGAATCAATTTCTCTGATATACTCAATTTCGGTTCGATGTCCATTAGAAAGGTCATCATTTGTATTGTTTGATATTTCTGATGTAGTAAAACCATTAAAAAATCTATCTCTTGAACTTGTACCAGTTTTTATTAATCCCGCTTGATTATAATAATAAACAGTACTCAATTTATTTTTTGAGTCATCATAATTAAAATTTAAACCACCGCTATAGTTTTCAGGTAGACCTCCATTTTGGTCTCCTGCAAAAAAAATAGATTGGATACTACTTTCTAATCCACCACCACCACCTCCGAAGTAATAGTTATACCTACCACCGCCGGGAAATCCATAATCTGTTCCATCGCCAAAATTAAATGACTGTGAACCCATGAAGTCTTGATAGTCATCCCAACCTAGTCCATTTCTTCCAGTGTTGTTTCCAACACCTACTACACTAAACTGTATCGTCTTGTTAAATTTGTTATAGTTTCCCTTGAGCTCGGCACGATCTTCATTTCCTATTCCGGCAGTGACTTTACCAAATCCTCCTTTTTTAAATTCTTCTTTAAGTTCAAGGTTCATGGTTTTATCTTCTGCTTGACCTGTAGCACCAGTAATTTCTTCTTCTTCAGTTTTAGTATCAAACACTTGAACTTTTGAGATGCCTTCCGCAGGCAAATTTTTAGTAGCCGCTTTTGGATCAGAGCCAAAAAATGATTTTCCATCGACCGTTACTTTTGAAACGTCTTTTCCATCGGCAGAAATACTACCGTCCGATTCGACTTCAATTCCTGGCAGTCTCTTGAGTAGATCTTCAACAGTCGATCCTTCAGGGACTTTAAAAGTAGTCGCATCATATTCTATCGTATCTCCTCGCATCTTTATAGGAGCTTTAGCGGCTTTTATAACCACAGTCATTAACTCCTCTGCAAGTTCATTCATCTTTATTTGGCCAAGTGAAATATTAGTCCCATCTGTAGAACTAGCATCTACTGTGAATGGGATGTATCCAATATAGGTGGTCTTGACAATATGTTTACCTGATTTTACATCTTTAAATTTGAAAGAACCATCTAATTCTGTTCTAGCAAAATCTACCATGGTAGAATCCGCTTTTTCCAATAAAAGTACTGTGGCGTATATCAACGGATCATTCAAAGTATCTGTCACGGAGCCACTTATATTGTAAGTTTGTTGGGAATATAACGATAGACTTAGAAGGCTTAAGATGAGCAGCAGTAGTGGTTTTTTCATATAATTTTTTGTCTGTACAAATATAGAACGCAGAATTTCCGATAAGTGTCAACATAAAGTTAACGTACTGTTATTCTTTAGTCCAATTGCTTGGAAATAATACGAAAAGACTGATAAATTAATAAGATGCTATTTCTTTAGGAAAGGATGCGTAAGTAATAAATTAGGAGCTTATATATTTAATACACCGAATGGATAAACTAACCTTTGAAGTGATGTTTGGTGTACTAGCTATAAAGTTGCCTTTATTTAATAAATGTGAAATAGCTCTAAATAGTGGCGAATTAGATAATTTTTTCAAACTCCTCCTCTCCTGATTGTCGTATAAAATCACGGATATGCAAATATTTATTTTTTTTCATTTGTTCAAAAACATCATCAACACTTTTGATGTAGCTAGGATCGATGAGTTGTTTGATTCCATTTACATCATTGAGATGTTCTAAGTCTGGAATTTTATAAATCTGCGTTTGTTCTCCATCTTCAAATTGAACACTATAACGATTGTTCATATGAAGGATGGTTATCTTATATTTTGAATGTTGTATTTCGCCTGCTATTCTCATTAAACAATTATTGTATTAGCTGTGATTATCCATGATATCTTTTGAGATCAAGGAATAAATTTTTTGCAAAGTAAAATGTTCTTTTAACAAAGCTTCATGTTGTTTCATTGTTTTTTGATCTGCTCTGGAAGCAGGGCCGGTTTGAGCTGCTGTTGGTCCCACTTTGATGATCTTATCAAAAGTCTCTTTCAAAATGGGATGAAGTATTTTGAAATCCAGGTCGTTTTCTTTGCAAATATTTTCTGCAACAGCAGCCATGTGATTACTGAAGTTATTAGCAAAAACTGCTGCAAGATGAAGTCTCTTTTTTTGTTCATCGTCTAATAGATATCTTTTAGACGATAACAATTTTGCAACTTTTTTTGCTGTGGCTAATGCTTTTTCATTCGCAGTAATACAAAGAGGGACTTTAGAAAAGTCAATTTTTACTTCCTTATTAATACTTTGAGGTGGCCAAAGCACCGCATATTTTTCAAAAGTATTTTCGAAAATATTTGAAGAAATAGACCCAGAAGTATGAATAAATATACTTTTATTTGAATTAAGATATTGCAATTTATCTGCAACCTCTTCTATGACATCATCACTTATGGCAAAAAGATAAACGTCAGCTTCTTTATTTATTTTTTTTAAACTAGAAGTATAGGAACATTTGTGAAAAGCAGCTAGTTTTTTAGCGGAAGCCAACTTCCGAGCATACACTTGGAGAATTTGCTGTTTTTCCTTTTTTAATTTTTTGGACATCTGCCAAGCGATGTTTCCAGAGCCAATAATTACAAAACTAAATTTGGCACTCATTAAGCAACTTTTTTAAAGCGCATCCCAAGTGCTGTCAAAAATCCTAACATCATCATGATTGTACCCAGCCAAAATAAATTAATTCCTGGAAACTCTATTGCCTCTAAAACAATATAGTCAGTACGATAGGAGTTTGCGGCTACTGCGAATTCTAAATTCTCAGGAGGCGATTGTCGAGCAATAGACATACTTATTTTGCCAGAACTAGGATCGATCTTAGTAAATCTAAAATGAAATCCTTCCTCCTCGATCTGGTCTTTTAAATTATATGGACTATTACCTCTGATCAAATAAACAGGCTTAGCGTTTAAAACCTTTCCATCTTTTTCGACACGCATAACTGCAGAGACTATGATATCACCTGCTTCTTTTTCGTAATCTGGATGTACAGTCTCTTTGTCAAACCCTTCAAAGGTCACTTTATATCCATTAAAATTGATACTTTCCTCTTTTATAAAGTCAAAGCTTTTGTAACCAAGCTCAGACTCTGTTTTGAATATTTCTGCTAAGGTGTTTTCTGTCAGTTTAATTTTTAAAGCAATTTCATTTATCTGGGCAGGGTAATGGTAGATTAAAGAAGATCTGACGACTATGATCGGTTCTATTTCATAAACTTCATCTGGTTTATCCAGATAGGTAAAATTCATTTTTAAACCAACTGCTAGATCTCCTTGTTCTTTTTCATATTCGGCGTGCTCAGGATTGCGGTTTATTTCCGTGACAACGGCTCTGAACTCTTTTATAAAAGCAGAGTCTGGAGTAATTTGAAGGGTATCTTTAAAAGTGATCTCCTCACCTAATTTTAAATTTATTCTTCTATAATTTAGACTATCTTCTTTAGCCTTCGCTTCTTCTATATCTGATTCGCCTGGTGGTAATCCTGCGATGTGAGAAAAAATATCTTTAGTCAAGTATCTTTTTGTAGAAGGATTGTAAGCTGCAATTTTTGTAAACTTACTATTGTACAAGGCATTTGGTGCTAGATCGAACTCTTCATAGGTATTTCCCATCTTGTCGATCTTTTTGTAATTGACTTTAAAGTAGCGCATATTGTCTACAATCGAATCTCCAGTGTATGTAACCTTATAGCCGTTGATATGCATGGGAGAATCTTTTATCAACAACACATTCTTGCCAAGCATATCTTCTTGAAGCAATCCTCTCTGTGCAAACGGATTTGTCGAAATGTGTTTTTGATTTAGGCCTGAAGCCAATATTCCGATCACCATAATTCCAAAACCACCATGAGAAAGGAAGGATGGAATTTGACTCGAGTTCCATTTCGTGAAAGTAAGCAACACATCCAAGTTTGCAAAAATCGTAAAGTATGCAAAAAACATCATGAGTAAATGTTGCCATGCGACGACTTCTATCCACAAAGTAGTTAAGTAACTCAGTAGGATAGATAGTATGCTACAAATGCCTACATGCATCCAAATCTTTTTTGCTCTTCCTGACCAATTGAATTCTCGGTATCTCAAGTATTGAGCTACTCCAGAAATCAAACCGATGAAAACTGCAATCCACAGTTGGTATTTGTTGTAATGAGTTATTGGTTCCAAAGGAGAGGTCAACCCTAATTCAAAACCAAATAGGCCAGCAACTTTATTATATACTGGAATGGAAGTAGTAAAAGTTATTAAAATTGAAGAAAACAACAAAACCAAAGAACCCGTAAACATCCAAAATTCTTTTGAGAAAAAAGTTTCTTCTTTTTCTGGAGCCGGTACAGAAGGAAATCCTTTTATCATCATAAAAATAGAACCAAAAGTACAAGCAAGAATAAAGAGTAATAATTGATTTTCTAATCCCATTTCTGTAAAAGCATGTACAGAAGTATCCCCCAATACACCAGATCGGGTTAAAGTAGTAGAATAAACAATCAAAATAAATGAAAGCAAATAAAATAGATACGTTGTCTTGATTGAATAACCAGTGCTTTTAGATATCAGGTTTGTATGCACACCAGCGATCATGATCAACCAAGGGACCAAAGAAGTATTCTCAACAGGATCCCAGGCCCAATAGCCGCCAAAACTTAATGCTTCGTAAGCCCAAGCACCTCCCATTAGTATACCTGTACCTAAAATAAATCCAGAAAACAAAGCCCACTTTAAAGCTGGACTCAGCCACTCTTTGTGATTCTTTGTCCACAATCCTGCCACTGCATAACTAAACGGGACGATGGTACTTGCAAAGCCAAGAAAAAGGGTAGGGGGATGTATGGTCATCCAATAATTTTGCAATAAAGGATTTAATCCATCTGCAAATTGTGCCAATTGTAAAATGTAATCTTCTTTTGCGAATAGCGGTAGAGCGGCAGTGTCTCTAAATAAGATCATCGGGCTAGAGCCAATTTTAAATTCACCAAAATGAATTCCAAGAATCATGGTACCAATAAAAAATTGGATGCCTGCGATGCAAAAGAGCACAGGGCTTTCCCATTTTTTTGCAGTAAAAATTAAAATTACACCTAGGATAATATGCCAGAACATCCATAATAAAAAACTACCCTCTTGACCTTCCCAAAAGGCGGAAAAAATGTACTTAAAGGGAAGATCTTCACTCACATGTTGAAATACATAAGAGTACTCATAATACTTGTTTATCATGATGTGAAAAATGATGCCAATGGCGATCATGATACTTGCACCATGAACTATAAATCCTATTCTACCCATGCGCCTCCAAGAGCTAAACTGATCCGTATCTCTTTTTTGGGTCGCCATGAAATAACTTATGGCAGAAAATAGACTGGTGACGAAGGCAAGAACGATAAGGAAGTGCCCAATTTGACCAAAAATCAAATGCTCCCCTATGTATTGTATTTCTTTCATTTATTTTTTGTAAAAATTTGCTGGTCGATTCTTTGGTTCGTTTTATTTATAATTAAATATTCCAGCATTTTTAAAACAAGCGTTAACCCTCTTGAATTTTTAAGAACTCTTCTTCATCTTTATATTTTGAAGGACACTTCAATAACATTTCAGAGGCGATAAAGTTGGGACCGTTTATTTTGCCAGTCAATACGACTTGCTCCGACAATTCAAAATCTTGAGGCTTGGCTCCAAGCAGTACAACTTTCTTTTCTAATCCTTCAATATCACGCAAATAAAAACTAAAATAGTTAGGGTCTTTTTCAGGATCGTAGTACATCTCTTTTTCCTTGATTAGTTGACCTGCAACTTTAACCTTTTTTCCACTAGCCACTGCTTCTGAAAAAGACGAATAAGTCGCGATATCATTTGAAGCCATGAATAATACTCCAATAGCCAGCACGATCATCACTATAGCTATAATATGTATTTTTTTCATATCTAATATTTGTATAAAATTACTCAATAAACAGCTTAATTATTTCACTATTATGTCAAACTCCTCAATTCTTTATTTTTTTTAGGATAAAAAGTCGAATTACAGGATAAAATAGAGAATTAAATATGGATTTTTTAAGCTAATTAAGTTAATTTTGGCCGAACGTAAAGATCACTAAATAGTATAATGGAATCTAGTCATCCCATAAACCCTTCAGATTCTACCTCTCCCGCTAAAGATTACATCGTATTACTAAGAGAAATTGACATTTGGCAAAAATCTAAATTAGTTCTATCTAATGTTAGTTTAACTATAGAATCTGGTGAATTTGTATATCTAATTGGAAATACTGGTTCTGGAAAAACCAGTCTTTTAAAAACATTATATGCAGATCTAGCATTGAAGGATGGGCATGCGTTGATACTAGGCTATGATCTGAAAAAAATTACTGAACAACAAATCCCATTCTTGCGGAGAAAACTAGGAATTGTTTTTCAAGATTTTCAGTTGTTAGAAGATAGAAATGTAAAAGCTAATTTAGAGTTTGTTTTAAAAGCTACTGGCTGGAATAACAATAGAAACATTGAAACTAGAATTCGAGAGGTATTAGGAATGGTTGGCATTGAGGAACTGAGCCACAAAAGCATTCATGAGATTTCTGGTGGCGAGCAACAGAGAGTGGTTATTGCAAGAGCTCTACTGAACAAACCTAGATTATTATTGGCAGATGAGCCAACAGGAAATCTTGATCCCGGCACCTCGAATGAAATCATCAGATTGTTTAAAAAATTATCTGTAGATTATCAAATGGCAGTGTTATTGGCTACCCATGATCATAGGATAATGGAAGCTTTCCCCTCTAGAACATTGCAATGTGAAAGTGATAAATTAATTGAAAGAACTAATTAAAAGGAGAATTTAATGTATCGAATATTACTTGTATTTGTGTTTGTTTCAACGTTGATTTCGAACGTAGTGATAGGTCAGAATGAGACAAAGAATAATTACTTTGCGCTAGGTGTTGAGACAGGATTGTGGCTTTCAGATCCAGGTACATTTGCAGGGACCAAGCAGGCAAGTATAGGATTGAGAGTGGATTTCTTTGGCAAAAATAAGAAAGGAGGTAGTTTTACAACGGGATTATCAATCCTTACTTTGGGGGACCACGATAATTTTCTGGACATCACTGATAGTGAAAATATCACAGTCTCTGAAGATGTAAGAACCTATCTCAAAGGCTCTTATCGGCTTAAATTTTTTAGTATTCCTTTATTATATAGATATCAGCAGAAATGGTGGTATTTCTCTCTTGGTTTAGAACCATATTTTAAAGTAAATCAAAAAGAAATGCATTCTGTTGCTGATGGAATAACTTCTGATTTTTTGGGCGTTGATTTTGAAGACTTTGATAAAGATAAAGTACGGTCGTTCAATAGTACCTTTAATTTGTCCATCGCATTGCAAGTACCTATGGGACCTGCCTGGCATTTTTATATAGAACCAAATTATCAGATATTAATGTCCTCCGTTTATAAGGAAAACATTGATGATTTGAATAGGAATTTTTTCTTCCTGAAACTGGGTTTAAAAACTAAAATATTCTTACCAAATTCAGGGGCGACGAAATAAAGAGAGATAAAATTCTGTCTCTACACCGCCGCAATATCTTGCGTCTCTATAATTCAGTTTCGGATTTCGAAAACATTGAATCTACAAACGCTCTTTTGTTGAATATCTGTAACTGGTGTATTCCTTCTCCAATACCTAAATATTTGATAGGAATTTTGAACTGATCGGTTATTCCGATCGCAACCCCTCCTTTTGCAGTTCCGTCAAGTTTGGTTAAAGCCAAGGATTTTACTTCTGTTGCATCGGAAAACTTCTTACATTGTTCTATGGCATTTTGCCCGGTGGTGGCATCTAATACCAGCATAACATCATGAGGCGCCCCTTCCAATTTTTTGCCCATTGAATTTTTGATCTTTGTCAATTCATTCATCAGGTTCTTCTTGGTATGCAATCTTCCCGCCGTATCAACGATACAAATATCACATTCATTGTTGATCGCGTATTGTACTGTTTCGTAAGCTACAGCAGCAGGGTCGGCATGCATCCCTTTGTCATAAAAATCACAGCCTACACGATCAGCCCAGATCTTCAGTTGATCAACAGCAGCGGCTCTATAGGTATCGCCTGCACCGATGACCACTTTCAAACCTTGCATTCTATATTGATAAGCTAACTTTCCAATGGTTGTTGTTTTTCCAACACCATTAACACCAACAACTAGTATCGTATATGGTTTGTTAACATCAGCAGGGGGGAGGAATTCTTCAATTTCTTCGGTATTGGTCTCCTCCAAGAGGTTAACTATTTCTGATCTTAAGATCTCGTGAAGTTCACTTGCATTGACATATTTGTCTGTGGCAACACGGGCTTCAATTCTTTCAATAATTTTAATTGTGGTATCTAGTCCTACATCAGAAGAGATAAGAACATGCTCGAGCTCATCAAGGACCTCTATATCAACTTTAGACTTTCCTGCAACAGCTCTAGATATCTTATCGAATATTCCAGTTTTAGTTTTTTCTAAACCTTGATCTAATTCTTTTTCTTTATCCTTATTAAAAAATTTATCAAAGAATCCCATAATAACTGTTTGTATGAATATTAGCCAAATATATTTGTTCTTTGGGTATAAAAAAAGGACTTTCCTTTAAAAGAAAAGCCCTAAATTTCTTTACACCTTAATGGTTTTTACGTAGTACAAAGATTGAAATCGTTTTTTATTTCTTAGCAAAAAACTCTTTCACCTTATCTTTGTGAATCATTAGTTCCTTATAAGTATATTTTCCAGTTTCTGGATCCTTTACACTTTTAATAACTTTCACAAAATCTCTTCCGGAACCGGCGTTTGCAGCTCTTTGAGCTACTCTTGCGTTTTTAGATACTTTAGCCATTTTTGATGTTTAAAATATTTACTATTTGATTTCTTTATGAACGGTAACTTTCTTCAAGATAGGGTTGTATTTCTTCAATTCCAATCTATCAGGAGTATTCTTTCTATTCTTTTGTGTAATATATCTAGAAGTACCCTTTGCACCTGAAGCTTTGTGCTCTGTACATTCAAGTATTATCTGCTGTCTATTACCTTTACTTTTCTTAGCCATGGTTTATTATTTGACGTTTAATTTAACACCAGTGTTAACACCAGCTTTCTCCAACTTTTTCAAGTAGGCAAAAATTCCTAATTTATTGATATCTCTAAGGGCTTTCGCCGAAATCTTTAGATTTACCCATTGATTGGTTTCCGGAATGAAAAACCGCTTCTTTATTAAGTTTGGTAAAAAACGTCTCTTTGTTCTTCTCTTTGAGTGAGAAACATTGTTTCCAGCTATTGGACGCTTACCTGTAAGTTGACAAATTCTAGACATGATTATTCTATTTTAACTAATCCGCTTTTCAATACTTCAAAACGACTGCAAAGATAGTTTTTATTTAATATAAAGGAAAGCCTTTTGAGCATAAAATCCATTAAATTTAGTCCTTAAATGGAAGTTCTTATTCGATTTACTTCATTTTCTTCAAGTAGCGGTCAATTTTTTGTAAACATTCCCCATATTTCTGGTTTCTCATCTGTAGATAATAATAATTCGTTCCGATCGTATTGGCAAATTTCTTTGAATGGTAAACTTCTTTAGCTTGGATTTCTTCATTCAACAAATCAAAATTTTCATTTATATATGGGTAAAAGTCCTTTTCTAAGGAATTCATGTGCAATTTATCTAATTCTTTAGCCCACTTGAAATACTCATATAGATTAATTATCTCATTCTTTTTATCAAAGTCCTCAACATACCGAATGTCTCCAGATTGAATAAGCGTATTGTAGGCATTGTCTTTTAAATACAAGGTGGCCGACCCCATTAAGCTAACCGTTTGCTTATCAATCAAAGCAGGATCCCCTTTCGATTGAATGAGACCTAAAAGTTGTTCTGCTTTATTTAATGTATCACCCAACGAATCGACTGCCAATTCAACCATACGTTTGTTAAACGCACATTCCTCATACAAAGCTTCAAGATGCTGATCTACCAACTGCCTTGATTTGTTGCGATCAGAACATTGATTGAGTTGAAAAGCTAAAAGTATCCCTACTAATACAACCAAAAATTCTAGAAATAAGGAAACCCAATTTATTTTTGATTTCATGACAAATGCTTAATATTTTAAGAATTTACTTTTGTATAGTTCATTTTTCTCATCCTTTATCTTAATAAAGTACATACCACGTTTTAATTCGGACACATCGATAACTTATCCAATCCCGGTACATAAAGTAGTCCCAGAAAGATCTAATATAGCCCATTCTTTGGGAATAATCTCTCCACTAATTATGATCTTATCCCTAGTCGGGTTTGGATGCACTAAGATTTGATCTATATAATTATTTAGAACTGCATTTGGCTTATTAGACTCAACACAAGCAGTCAATCTATCTTCTAAAAATCTACTTTGTGCTTGGTTGGTATATTCTCCAATATTATTTGAGGGACCTATGGGTGGCCAATTTTTATTTTCATGATAGAATGGTGGCGACTGACCTAGGTACATACTTGCTTCCGAAATTTCATTGGTCCCAGAAGGAATAATGGTACCTCTTTGATTATTTCCAAATTCATAATGATCTTTTCCCTGAAGGGCATAAAGACCTAATAAAAAACCATCAATAGTAATTTCATTTCCAACAAAATTTTGACCGCCGGAAGGCGGATCTGTATTCATGAAAATTCCATACAATTCTGTTCTGTTCCGAAAGAAGGTGTTTCTGGTGCCATTCAATCCGTGCGAATTATCAATCACAATTTGTTGACAAACGTTTCCTTCAAAGAGGTTGAAGAATGGATAATTTCCATGGAGAACGATATCGCCAGCTGAATTTGCCGGTAGGGTAGTGCCCGACCAAAAAGGATCAATACTATAATTATAGGATATTACATTTCCATTTGGACCTGCTTGCAAAAGCATGGAGTGCCTGAGTTTTTCAAAGATATTATCATAGACCAAACAATCTCCTGAGGTGAATTGCAATACAACCCCATAGGCTTTTCCTCCACCTCCAAAATTAAACGCATCGTTAAAATAGGAGCCACTTACTTCAATGTGGCTGCAGTTGGCAATGGTTACATGGCTGAAGTTGCAAAACCTACTTTCAATACATTTTATTTTGCAATTGGTCGCATAGCTCAATAGAATATTGCTTGTTTGATTTGTGGTCTCGTCGGTTCGTTCAATGCTGATGTTTTCAAGGACAACATTTTCTTTCATTATTAATTTATCTGCTTGAATATTATTATTGACGTTTAAGTCCAGCCTCAATTGCGAATTAAGTGTAACCTTATTTCCTTCAATATTTTTGATTTGTACAATTTGTCCGACTGACCTTTCTGCCCAGTCTGAAGTGATAAGTGCTGAATCATCCACCGTTAATTTAAGCCATTCTTGTGCGAGTAAATCTGATGTTGAATCCAAATAAACAATGGTGTCTCCAATGACCGCGTTTTCGGTAACAACATAATTGTCAGTACTTAGATCTCCAAGAACGGTTATCAAATGATTACTTCCATCTAAATCAAAAATAAAATTGGAGGAATCAGCGCCTCTGCCAGTAAGATGAAAGTTTGAAGGAATAGAAACTGTATTTTCAAATTTATAAACACCTGCAGGTACAATTAATTGAATAAATTTTCCTTCATTTAAAAATTTGATCTGTTCAAAGACGGCATCATTCGGAAGGGCTCCTGTAGGGTCGGCTCCTTCCGAAACAAAATTAGGAGAGACATCAAAATATAGATTACCAATAGTACAGCCAGCATTGCTCCAATCAGTGATACGGTCCATTGGGATGGATTGTGTGAAGGCATAAAAACTAAAAAGTATTAAAAGCTTACAGAAAATAAATTTCATTTTTGATGAGGCTTTTGTACAAATAAAGATAAGCCCTTTTTATGCAAAATAAAAAGCCCTCGATCCAAAGATCGAGGGCTCTTAAAACTAAATACCATAATAGAGATTATGGTCTCTATAAGCTATATTTATGATAGCCAGTTATATTTATTCCACTATTAATAATGGAACTGATTTAATTATATTGTCAACATTTAATTGGATGTAATACATTCCTGGTTCATAATTTCCAACTGAAATAGTTTCTTGGTATTCACCAGCTAGCTGCTGACGATAAGAAATTTCTTTTAACATTTTACCATCCAAACTAAATAATCTCACTGCTATGTCTGATACATCATCCAAAGTATAATTTACAGTAGTTTCATATTTTGCAGGATTAGGAAATACTTGTACCGCTTGAAGATCTTCTCCCATATTAAGCGCCTCTCTCAAAGACATAGCAGCCGGTCTTCCCATTTGAACTGGAAATAATGGGTAAGCGCCCCCTCCCGAAAGTGCTACCCATGGTTGGAAAGTACCATCGGTCAATGAACCTGTAGCATAAATAGTTGCCGTATTGCCTTTCCACCAAGCCATGTAGAGATCATATTGAGCAACGATCGTGTTGTTATCATCACCCGGTGTTACAACTAATCTATATGTATCATTTGCAGGTACTGAAATAAAATCTGCACCAAATGAACCATAAGATACATCATCAAACAATGGACTTCCGCCCACAACAATATCAACTGTTGGTGCATCGTATGATCCATGGAAAAATTGTAAGCCTACTTCATCAGCATTCGTAGTTTCTATCGCTGAGTCAAAAACATCCACTCTAACAGGAAATTCATCTGACTCATCAAAAGTTCCTGAAGCAACAACCTGATATGTTTTGCCAGCTTCAAAAGTTACTGTTGCATTCACGCTGTTTGCCATACTCCAAAAATTTGTAGGATCTAGCTCAAGATCTAAGGCTACACCAGCTGGTACCTCCATATAACTTGTAACCATTTTGTTAGCTAAGAATGGTATCAGAACTTCTCCGTTTGCTAAGATCTGGATTGTTTCAGATTCTGCATTATGTATAATCTGTACTCTTGCTGTTCCATTTGGTTCAGGAGCAGGAGGCAAAAGTACTGCATCAATTACGTGTACCACACCATTGTCAGCCATGATGTCAGCGACAATAACTTGTGCATCGTTTATGAATACCCCATCATCATTGATGGTAACAGTAACATCCTCGCCGAGTAGTGTAGTAGCAGTCATGCCATCAGAAAGATCCGTGCTTAAAACATTCGCGCCAAGCACATGATATAAAAGAATATTAGCCAAATCGCCAGTAGGATCCATCAAAAGCGTTTCAACAGTCCCTTCAGGAAGTGCAGCAAAAGCATCATCAGTAGGGGCAAAAACAGTGAATGGGCCTTCTCCGCTTAAGTCGTCGTCAAGTTCAGCTGCGATAACAGCCGCTTCTAAGGTATTGTGAATTTCACTATTCACTATCACGTCAACTACTGTAATAGAAGTTGGAGGGGTTGGCAAAAGTACCGCATCAATTACGTGAACCACACCATTATCAGCCATGATATCTGCAATGGTAACTTGGGCATTATTTATAAAAATACCACCATTATTTATCGTTACGGTCACGTCTTCATCAAGCAATGTAGTAGCAGTCATGCCATCAGAAAGATCGGTACTTAATACTTCTGCACCAATAACATGGTATAATAGAATGCTGGCTAAAGCACCAGTAGGATCCATCAAAAGTGTTTCCACAGTGCCTGGAGGTAGTGCATCAAAAGCAGCATCAGTAGGCGCAAAAACAGTGAAAGGACCATCACCGCTGAGGTCATCATCAAGTTCAGCTGCAATGACCGCAGCTTCTAGTGTATTATGATCTGGACTATTTACAATAATATCAACAACAGTCTGTCCAGATAAATTGAATAGAATAAAAATTGAGATGAATAAGGTTAATATGTTTTTTTTCATTATTAATTTAGTTTTAAGATTAATAAAAATTAGATAGAAATGTAATCTGTCTTAGGGTCATTAGGTATGAGTGAACTCATTAATTACTCTAAAAGGGTTCTTTTTATTACTGGGTAGGCATTCTGTTATAGAAATGCTTTAGGGTTTTAGATCTAGCTTGTAGTGTGTTTATCAGCTGACAAGGCTATAACCGAATTAAAATAATTTTGTTTAACTCAAAAGCGAAATAAGTTAAACAAAACATGAAAATTTGTAAAATCAGATTTTAAACCATTCTCTGTAGGCATTTCAAAAACTTATCTTTGAAAAATGAAAGTTGTTGGAATTGAATTAAAAAACTCAGAGGCTAGATTTGTAGTTTTAAAGGGAAGTGTAGACAATTATCAAGTCTGTAGTTTAAAAACGAACAAAATTAAATTGGAAGATTCTAAATCTCAAGAAAAGGTTCGTCAATTTTATAAAGAGATATCGGAATTTTTGGAGGAACATCAAGCTGAAAAAGTTGGTATTAAAGAAAGAATGACAAAGGGCAGGTTTTCTGGCTCCTCAATTTCATTTAAAATGGAAGCTTTGTTTCAAATGACAGATAATGACATTCAGTTGGTTCATTCCATGTCAATGAAATCAAAACTCAAGGGATTGGATCTGGAAGTCAATGGCCTAAATAAGTACCAAGAAGAAGCATTCAAAGTAGCACTTTATCTTTTGGTTTTAAATACCTGATCAAATGGAAAGGGAAATTCAAATAAGTATTCTAATGCCAGTTAAGAATGCCATACCTTTTCTAAAAGAATGCTTAGACTCAATAATTGCTCAAGGTTATGAAAATTGGGAACTGATCGCTGTCAATGATCATTCTACTGATGGGACTTATACATTGCTAGAAGAATATGAGCAGAAAGATGACCGGATCAGGATATATCAAAATAATGGACAAGGTATCATTCACGCATTACGAACCGGTTACCAAAAAAGCTCAGGCATAGCAATCACAAGAATGGATGCTGATGACATCATGCATCCAAACAAATTAGAATGGATGCATCGTTTACTAAAGATCAATGGCCATGGTTACTTGGTTTTGGGTCTTGTAAAATATATATCTGATAAGCCGCTTGGGGAAGGGTATTTGAAATATGAATCTTGGTTGAATCAACTGAGTTTAACCGAAAGAAACTTTGAGGAGATCTACAAAGAGTGCGTTGTTCCATCTCCCTGTTGGATGTTATATAAAACGGATCTTGAAATGATTGGTCACTTCGCATCTGACATTTATCCAGAAGATTATGAGCTATGCTTTCGATTTAGAAGAGCAGGATTTAAAATCAAAACAGTAAAAGAAAAAATCCATTTTTGGAGAGATCATCCCAATCGGTCATCGAGACAAGACCCAAATTATACAGACAATAGGTTTTTGGAGTTGAAGACCAAATATTTTTTGGAGGACGACTACCAGTCGGACAAACCCTTGTTGGTATGGGGGGCGGGCAAAAAGGGAAAGTTAATTACCAAATTGCTCAAGGACAAAGGCATTTCCTTTAGGTGGTTTACAAATAATCAAAATAAAATTGGACACACTATAAATGAGGTAAAATTAGAAGAGGTAGCTGAATTGGAGCGTCAAAAAAATAGTCAATTGATTATCGCTATTGCGGAAAAAGGATTTAAAATCGATTTTTTATCGAATAAGAAGGTTGAGGAACCTCTCAAAATTTACTTTTTTTGCTAAAATCAAATACTTAACAGACAATTTGCGTAAACTTACAATAACTAATACCACTTATGTATTCAATTCAAGCATTTGTTCTAACATATGGTATAATACTTGAATGAATAGTTCTTATGGAAACCAGGTTTGTCGAAATAAAAAAGCGTTTAAAAGCTGAATTAATTAGACCATTCCTTAGCCTTAAAGAAATTAAGGCTAAAGAGGCTATTTTGATTTTCTCTGAACCTAGAGGAGGTTCAACCTGGATACTAGAATTACTTTCGAACATACCTAACTCCGCCACAATATTTGAACCACTTCACAGCAACTATGGTCTGTTTTTAAACGATGAGCGATACGAGTGGGGGACTTATCCCGATCCTAGCATTAAAAATGAACAATTGCTAAGCGAATGGAATAACCTGCTTAGTGGTAATTCAATAAACAGCTATGTAGTTAGTCGATCTGAGGTGATAGATTATATAAACTCAGATAAACTAGTAATCAAATTCATTATGGGAACGCCATTTTTACCCTGGGTATCAAAGAATATTCAATTAAAATACAAGCCTATTTATTTAATGCGGCATCCCCTGGCTGTAGCCAAATCTACTTTAGAAAATTTATATAAAAGAGGGGAGGCGGTTTTGATCGATCATAAGTGGATTCCAGAAGGTGCTAACTTTGATCTATACGAAAAGAACAAAGATATATTCTCAAAAGATAGACCAGTATTACATCACCTCATCGGTAGATGGTGCATGAATAATTATTTTGCTATGAAGGAAACCAGCAATAATGAAGTCATCAAAGTTCATTACGAAGATTTGTTATTGCATCCGAATACGGTAATCGCCAACATTTTCAAAATCTGGAACATGGAAACACCACCAGCGCTCTTTGAAAAAATAAATATTCCAAGCAGTAGTGATTTTAGAAAAGACTTTAGAGCGGATAAAAACGAGCAATTGAAGAAATGGTTTATAGGTTTCTCTAACAAGGAACTAGAAGAGATGGATGAGATACTTAAACGGTTTGAAATAAATGTATATTCCATGTTTGATATCTTACCTACCATTCCTTCTAATTCATTGATATTGAAAAATAAATCTGCAAATAAGGTTTAGGTTGTCACCTCAGGAATTCTCTTCAAAGTATCCAACAAGTAATCCCAGAATTTTTGTACAGAACTGATTTGCACCTTCTCGTCAGGAGAATGAGCTCCTCTTATATTAGGTCCAAAAGAAATCATATCCATGCTAGGGTAATTTGTTCCTAATATGCCACACTCCAAACCTGCATGACAAGCATTGACATGTGGTTCTGAATTAAACTTTTCTTTATATAGATCGCGCATCAATTTAATAATTGCTGCATCAGGTTTTGGCTCCCAACCTGGATAAGTACCGGAAGAAGACACGGATGCGCCCAATAATTCAAAAGTACTTTGTATGGCATTGGCTAGATCCATTTTCTCGGAGTCAACAGAACTCCTGGTCAAACAAAGGATTTCATACTTGCCGTCTTTAACCAAGACTCTAGCTAGATTATTTGAAGTCTGTACCAAGTCCTCCACATCAGGCGACATTCTATAAATACCATTTGGACAAGCGTAGATCGCTCTCAACAATTTCTCTTGAAAATCATTAGCTATCGGTTTTTCTTGCCCATCAATTTTTGCAAAAGACAAATTAAATTCAGCATCTGTAGTTTTATACTCTGCATTTAAAATGTCTGTTAAGTCAGAGAGTTTAGATTCTAAATCATTTATTTTTTCATTGCAGGCATAGAAGCTAGCAAAAGATTCTCTAGGAATAGCATTTCTTAATCCACCGCCATCTACGGAGCAAACCTGAATCTGAAAGTGTTTCGTAAGTTCAAACAAAACCCTGTTCATTAGTTTGTTTGCATTGCCTCTCCCAAGGTGGATGTCCATCCCTGAGTGTCCACCATTCAGACCAGTGATACTGAGCTTATACAAGGTAGCATTTGTAGGAGTTTCTAATTGTTTGTAGTCGCCTTTTGCTGTCAGGTCAATGCCGCCCGCACAACCAATCGTTAGTTCGGTATCTTCTTCGGTATCCAAGTTCAAAAGGATGCTCCCGCTTAACATACCTCCTTTTAATTCAAGGGCACCCGTCATCCCAGTTTCTTCATCGATGGTAAACAAGGCTTCTATCGGAGGATGGGCTATATCTTTTGAAGAAAGTAAAGCCATTATAGTTGCTACACCTATTCCATTATCAGCCCCCAGGGTTGTACCATCTGCACGTACCCAGTCAGATTCAACGAGCATTTTTATACCTTCTTTTTCAAATTCAAATTGAGTATCTGCGTTTTTTTGGTGCACCATATCCAGGTGGCTTTGCATCACAATGGTCTGTTTATTTTCCATCCCCGATGTTGCTGCTTTCTTGATAATGACATTGCCTATATGATCTTTTATCGTCTCCAATCCCAAGGATTTTCCAAAATCCAGCATAAATTGAATCACTCGTTCTTCTTTTTTTGATGGCCTAGGAACTGCATTCAGGTCTGCAAAATGATTCCATAAGGCTTGTGGTTGTAGTTGTCTTACTGCTTCGCTCATGATTAATTTTTTATAAAATTAATCATTTGGATGGAATTGTTAGGTATGGGCGAAAATTAAATGAACTAATGTTGTATGTATTAAATGAATGATGCTCCCTCATGGATGCCCCTTCAATACATAGGTTGGAAACAATTGATCCAAAATTTATTTAAAAAAGAAACTTGGCAAAGCTTTTCTTTCGTCTTTTTTTAATAGTAAAATTTTAACGAAGCCTTTTAAAAATCCAAAACCATAACTATATAATTGTATGAAACTTGCAGGTACAGCTAATAAGGCAATTAGAATATTTTTCGTTTTAAACAATGCTTCTAAAAATAGTAAAAGAGCAATAAGGATTAGTGGAAAAATATATAATTTGGAAATTAATATTGATAGAAGAATCAGAATAATACTTCCTAGAAGAAAAGTGCTAGGAAGCAAATAAACAGATTTGAATTTATCGGGATACCATTTGATCAATATATTTCTGACCACTCCAAATTTATAAACTTGTTTAGCGAATTTACCAAAGTCAATTCTCCGCTTGTGGTAAACGAATGCTTTTTCAATAAGACCTACTTTATATCCAGCGTTCATGATTCTATAACTTAAATCTGGATCTTCTCCTGGGTGTAGATCTGAGAAGCCGCCTAGGTGTTCATAAACGACTCTCTTCATTCCCATGTTGAAACTTCTTGGTTGATAGTTGTCAATATTGTTTTTCTTACCTCTGATTCCTCCAGTTGTAAAAACAGAAGTCATCGCAAAATTGATGGCCTTTTGAATAACAGAAAAAGAATCATGGGCTGCATCAGGACCACCAAAACAATCCAGGGGGTTTGTGGTTAGATGATCATCAACATATTGAAAATAATTTGTAGGAATAATGCAATCCGAATCAAAGAAGATCAAATAATCTCCCTTGGCTTTAGCCATACCAAAATTCCTGCTATCTCCAGGGCCAGAGTTTTCTTTAAAAAAATATTCAATGGTTAGGGCGGTATACTGATCAGCAATTTTTTTGCATGGCTCAGAAGAACCATCTTCTATGATTATTATTTCAAATTGTTTGTAAGATTGTTTGTCTAAACTATCCAATAACTCTTTCACTTCATCAGGGCGATTGTAAACAGGAATTATGATAGAATAGAACATGATATTGAATAAGTATGAATGTATTTATACGTCTAAATAGGGTATAAGTTCTATAAAAAAGGGGCTGTACCAATCAATTGGAACAGCTCCTCTTTTTATTAATCAGCCCTTAAAGTAAGACCTGGATCATTTATATTTTACATGTGCTTGATGATCTCTTGACCAAATTCAGAACACTTCAGCAGAGTAGCGTTCTTCATTAACCTTTCAAAATCATAAGTCACTCGTTTGCTCTTCAAAGCACCTTTAAGTCCTTTTTCAACAAGCTTACCTGCTTTCTTCCAACCCATGTAGTTAAGCATCATGACACCTGAAAGAATGACTGAACTAGGATTCACTTTGTCTTGACCTGCATATTTTGGAGCTGTTCCGTGAGTGGCTTCAAATATTGCAACACCAGTATCATAATTGATATTTGCACCCGGTGCGATTCCAATCCCACCAACGATAGCAGCCAATGCATCAGAAATATAATCGCCGTTTAAGTTTAATGTAGCAATAACATCGTACTCCGCAGGTCTTAATATAATTTGTTGCAAAAATGCATCTGCGATCACATCCTTAACGATGATCTCTCTCCCTTTGTGATCGATCACTTGCCATGGCCCACCATCTAGATCTTTAGAATCAAACTGCTGCTTAGCAACATTGTAACCCCATTCTTTAAATTTACCTTCTGTAAATTTCATGATGTTACCTTTGTGGACCAAAGTAACTGACTTTCTTTTGTTGTCCAAAGCAAACTGTATTGCTGCAGAAACTAAGCGCTCAGTACCTTCAAGAGATACAGGCTTTACTCCTAAAGAGACTGTTTTTGGAAATCTTATCTGAGTGACACCCATTTCATTCATCAAGAAGTTTTTCATCTTTTCATTCTCCTCTGTCCCGTGCAAATACTCTATCCCTGCATATATATCTTCAGTGTTTTCTCTATAAATAACCATATCAACAAGGCCAGGCTTCTTTACATTTGATGGAACTCCTCTGTACCATTTTACAGGTCGTACACATGCATATAGATCCAACTTCTGTCTAAGCGCTACATTCAAAGATCTTATACCTCCTCCAACTGGTGTTGTCAATGGGCCTTTGATAGCCACAAAATGTTCTTCTATTGAATCTAAGGTAGCTTGCGGCAACCATTCTCCAACTTTGTCTTTTGCCTTTTGACCAGCATAAACTTCTTTCCAATGGATTTTTCTTTTTCCATCAAATGCTTTTTCTACCGCAGCATCAAGCACTTTATGTGCTGCATTCCATATATCTGGACCAATACCATCACCTATGATGAAAGGAATTATCGGGTCTTCTGGAACTCTTAATTTTTTTCTTCTTGTTATTGTTATTTTTGATCCACTCATTATATAATTGTATTAATAATTTGTAATGTTTAAAAACGACGCAAAAGTAAGAATTAATTCGCTTATTTCGTTGACATTCAAGACTTACTAAAATTAAAAGCAAATATTCTTAATTCATGCAATCCATAATGATAAATAAAATATATTTAATAATAATATTTCTATCTTTTTGCCTTACAGTATCTTCGCAAGACATTTATAACATAGAATTAGAAATTGAAGGGTATAATGGTACTGAAATCATAGTTGCTAGAGAATTTTTAAACAGGTACCCCGTCATGGATACTTTGGAGGTTGGCCCTGCTGGGAAATTTACTTTTAATGGTGATAGCACCCTTACGGCAGGTGTTTATTTGTTTGTTCTCCCTCCTGACAATGATTTTCTGACTTTTTTAGTAGACAAGAACGATCAAAATTTTACAATAAAGACGCAGGTAAGTAATCTAGCAGGGAATGTTTCTGTCACCAATTCTCCAAACAATAAGCTTTATTATGATCATCTGAACTATTCTAACAATCAAGTTACTAAATTGAATCATATTAATGAGTCTATTGAATTAAGCCATACCACTGAAAGGAGGGCAGAACTCACCACAGCCTTTACGAATGAACTAAACGCATTAAAGACTTACAGAGAAGATCTATTAAAAAATAACAAAGGATTATTTGCCGCCAATTTGATCAGCCTTGAAATGGAAAAACCGATCCCAGCTTTTAAGCATTTACCAAAAGAGCATATACCACATGCAAAGTTCTTTTATAGAAAGAAACATTTTTTTGATCTAGTTGATATGAGAGATAATAGGTTGTTGTATTCTGAAGCCATGTTCAATAAGGTCTTTTATTATTTGGATGAATTAACTTCTCCTAACTTTGATTCACTCATGGTTTCAATTGATGATGTTTTAACCTTGATCAAACCTGCAGATCAGACTTTTAAATACTATCTGGATCATTTAATGATAGAATATGCTAGTTCTGATGTTATTGGAATGGATGAAGTCTATATTTACATCGTTGAAAATTATTTTGGAAAAGGCATGGCTCCTTGGATTCCTCAGGAAGATCTCGATGAATTATTGGCTGATGCCTTAAAAAGAAAGCCGCTTCTCATAGGAAAATTAGCACCTAACATCGTAATGGAGAAAAAGGATGGAACGCCAATTTCTTTACACGAAGTTGAATCACCCTATACTATATTATACCTTTGGCAGCCGGGTTGCTCTCACTGTAAAAAGTCAATGCCATACCTAAAAGATTTTTATCAGAAATTTAAAGATAAAGGAGTGAAAATATTTTCGGCTTGTACGAAAGTGGGCTCAAAAACAGAGTCGTGCTGGGAGTACATTAAAGAGAATGATATGAATGAGTGGATAAATGCGGTAGATAAAGATCTGAGTTCTAGATTTGTTCAAAAATATTTGGCAGAAAAAACTCCTAAGATCTATATCTTAGATGAAAACAAAAACATTGTCTTAAAAGATTTTGGTGCTGATCAATTGGAAGAGATCATGTCAGATCTTCTAAATCAAAACCGATAATTCCTATTGTTTTGTTTAATTTAAAGTTTTAATGCTTGACACTATGAAGTACCTTTTGCCAATTTTATTGCTTCTTTTGGGATGCGACCAAAAAAAAGCACAAAATACTTCCGAGGAAACTAAGGAGACTACAGATTGCAATACGGAGGTTCTTGTGAAAGATATGCAAGGCATGGATGGTTGTACATTTATTTTTGAATCTTTTGATGGACAGAAATTCCTGCCAAATTCAATTCCTGATCCCTCCTTCAACTTCGCCAATAACCAGCTCTTGCGTATAGGCTATAAAGAGGTAAAAGATGGAGCTAGTATTTGTATGGTAGAGTCTAAGGTCATTGATGTCCATTGTTTGGAGTTAAAAGCACAAACAGGAGGTGTTAAACCAATGAGCAACCAATGTCAGAAAATTAATAAACTTTCTGAATCAGTTTGGTTATCTAAAATTGTTGAAGAAAATAGCGCTTTTAAGGTAGATAGGTATGATTACCTTTCATCGCGCTATGTTTATTTAGTAGATAATGGTCGACACAAATACCTTTATGACTGTGCAGGATCATTGCTCTGTTCTGTTGAGGGAAAAGCAATGAATGAATGTTATCAAAAAGTATCCAAACTAAAAGGGATGCTAAATATATGGCACAAAGACGCGAGAAACTAGTATGGAATCAAACATAAACTTAGAAGGAGATCAACGCCAAGATCAAGACCAGCAATATGAAAAAGCGCTCAGACCTAAGGAGCTTGATGACTTTTCTGGTCAAGAAAAAATTGTTGAAAATCTTAGGATATTCATTCAGGCAGCAAAAATGAGAGGCGAAGCCTTGGATCATGTGCTTTTGCACGGACCTCCAGGTTTAGGAAAAACTACGCTGTCCCACATCATCTCCAATGAACTTGGTGCAGGGTTGAAAGTTACTTCCGGTCCAGTCTTAGAAAAACCTGGAGACTTAGCTGGACTCTTAACTAATTTAGACGAAGGAGATGTCCTTTTTATAGATGAGATCCACAGATTGAATACCGTCATCGAAGAATACTTGTATTCCGCAATGGAAGATTTTCATATTGATGTTATGATCGATCAAGGACCTTCTGCCAGAAGTATCCAGATCAATCTAAATCCATTTACCTTAGTTGGAGCAACGACCAGAATGGGTTTGTTGACTTCTCCTATGCGAGCAAGATTTGGGATCAATTGCTTATTGAATTATTATGGTACTTCAACACTTCAAAGGATAATCAATCGCTCAGCCAAAATATTAAATATCCCGATCACAAAAGATGGAAATCTTGAGATTGCAAGAAGAAGTAGAGGGACTCCCCGTATTGCCAACGCACTATTGAGAAGGGTAAGAGATTTTGCTCAAGTAAAAGGAAATGGTACCATCGATATTGAAATTGCCACCTTCGCTTTAGAAGCATTGAACGTAGACAGCCATGGTCTCGACGAAATGGATAATAGGATATTGAGTACCATTATTCATAAATTCAAAGGTGGTCCAGTCGGTATTTCAACGATCGCCACCGCAGTAGGAGAAGAAGCAGGCACAATTGAAGAGGTGCACGAGCCATTTCTTATCATGGAGGGCTTTATTCAAAGAACTCCTAGGGGTAGAGAAGTCACAGAGAAAGCTTACAAGCATCTTGAAGTGGTACCTCCATCTAGAACTGGCAAACTTTTTTAGATTAAAGTTTACGAAAACATTATGTTTAAAAATATACTATTTTCAATAGTTATGCTCTTTTGCCTTTCGGCGAATTCTTGTAAGAGGGTTTTACATAAAGTATCGACAAACCATACTTCTTATCAAATTAAAGGCAATTCTGCAATGGTTGATAAGGAAGTAGAAGACTTGATCAGACCATATAAAACTGACTTGGATTTGGTCATGAATGAGGTTCTTGGAGTATCTATGCAGGACATGCCTAAGCGAAAACCAGAATCATTATTAGGTAATTGGATGGCAGATGCCATTCAGGAACATGCAGAAAAGACTTTGGGCAAACAAATTTCATTTGCCGTCCAAAACTATGGGGGTATACGTATACCAATAATAAATAAAGGGCCTATCACAAGAGGTAAGATCTTCGAACTGATGCCTTTTGACAACACCATTGAAGTTTTGAATCTTGATGGAAAACAAGTAGAAACCTTCATTCGACATATGTTGGAGCGTAATGGGTGGCCTGTAAGTCACTCCTTGCGTGTTAAATACCTCAACGGAATTCTCGATGTAGAGATCAACGAAGAATCTTTAGACTATAGCAAAGAATATTTAGTAGCGGTACCAGATTACATCGCTAATGGAGGATCGGATTGTAATTTTTTGCTTGGGACCGAAAGAGAGATCTTAAACGCTTTAATAAGAAATGTTTTGGTCGATTATGTAAAGAATAAAGGAAATCTAGATCCAAAGATCGAAGGCAGGTTTGTCATAAAAAATTAGAATATGAAAAGGAGGACATTCATAAAGAAATCAGGGTTAGCGACAGTATATATAAGTACAGGAGCTTTTAAATTTTCAGATATCCCCTTACATAAACTTACAAAGCTCACCATCTTGCATACCAATGATGTGCATTCACGTATTGATCCGTTTCCTATGGATGGCGGAAAATATCAAGGGCTTGGTGGAGCAGCTGCGAGAGCCGCTGTGATAGATAAGATCAGACAGAATGAATCAGCAGTTATATTGTTGGGTGCTGGTGATATTTTTCAAGGTACACCATACTTTAATGAATTTAAAGGAGAAATTGAATTCAAATTAATGTCAAAAATGAATTATGATGCTGCTACTATCGGAAACCATGATTTTGACCTTGGCATAAAAGGTTTACACAAGCAATTGCCTCATGCAAATTTTGATTTTATAAATTGTAACTACAACCTGAAAGATACCATATTACATGATAAAGTATCTCTTTATAAGATCTATAAAAAAGGTGATGTCAAAATCGGTGTTTTAGGTGTCGGTATTGAGTTACAAGGTCTTGTTCCCAAAAATTTATATGGAGATACACAATATTTAGATCCTATTGTTTCTGCAAATAAAATAGCAGAGCTACTTCGCAAAGAGAAAAACTGCAACTATGTTATTTGCCTGTCACATTTAGGGTACAGTTATCGCGGAAACAAAATTTCTGACAAAGATCTTGCAGCACAAACATCAAATATTGATTTGATAATAGGAGGTCACACACATACCTTCTTAAAAAATGCAGAAACAAAACTAAATGCGGAAGGAAAAGAGGTTTTAATTTCGCAAGTAGGATGGGGAGGTATTAATCTCGGACATATAGAGGTTGTTTTTGAAAAGAATTTCAAAAGTAAATGCACTTTATGTAAAAATACTTTGATAAAGAACTAATGTCATTAATTAGTTTATAAAAGTATCAACCCTTGTAATATTTTGGGGACTAAAATTCAAAACACATTCATTATCAGTAAATTTTTTTTCATTGTACTTCGGTTTGTCATCAGTTTGCAACAAAGAGTATAAACGCAATGGTTACATAAATTTTTTTCCTTTTAATAGGAAAAAAAAAAATTCCAAAAAAGCATTTCGACTTTTCATTATCTGATTTCTTTTACGCATTTTTACAACCCGCCTTTAGTCAAGGGATAATATTAAACAAGCACGAGACACTATAAAATTACTCCTGCCTTAACCTTAAAAAAACTTGACTGATAAAGGGAGTGACGATTGCATTGGGGTTGATATTATTATCGACCCAAAGGACTTAAATAGTTTCAAAACCTTATTAAATTTTGTATAAAAAATGATAAGAGACATCGACTCAGTTTGGAATAACTGTCTACATACCATACGTAAAAATGTAAACGATCAGAGTTACAAGACGTGGTTTGAGCCAATTACTCCAGTACAATTGAGTCAAGATTCTCTTACCATTCAAGTACCAAATAAAATCTTCTACGAATGGTTAGAGGAACATTATGTCTCCTTACTTAAAATGACCATCAGAAAGGAATTAGGAGAAGCAGGGAAGTTAGAATATCAGATCAGAACAGCAGATCTTCAAAACAGAAAAGGTATAAATGGAGATAGAAGAGCCAAAGTTTCTTTGGATGAAGGCAAAGATGAAGTTAATCTAGGCACACCTGATATAAAAAACCCATTTGTAATTCCTGGCATACAAAAACCTAGATTAGATTCTCAGTTAAACTCAATATACAGATTTGATAATTTTATAGAAGGGGATTGCAATAGACTTCCAAGATCTGCTGGCATCGCCATAGCCAAAAAGCCTGGTGCTACGGCATTCAATCCATTGGTCATATTTGGAGATGTTGGCTTAGGAAAAACACATTTGGCGCAAGCCATAGGAAATAAAGTTCAAGAAAACTTTCCAAATAAATCTGTACTTTATGTTTCTGCTGAAAAATTTACAAATCAAATCGTTCAATCGATTAAAAACGGTACAACCAATGATCTTGTAAATTTTTACCACATGGTTGACTTCTTGATCGTAGATGATATCCAGTTCTTGGCAAATAAAACAAAGACACAAGAAATCTTTTTCCATATTTTTAACCAATTGCACCAAAATGGTAAACAATTGGTCTTAACTTCTGATAGAGCTCCCAAAGATCTTGATGGAATGGAAGAGCGTATGATCTCTAGATTCAAATGGGGACTATCAGCAGACCTTACCATCCCTGAATTTGAAACAAGGATGGCGATCTTAGAATCAAAAATGATGAGAGAAGGTATTGAATTGCCAGATGATGTTGTTGAATTTATTTGCTTTAACATCAAAAATAATATAAGAGAATTAGAGGGGGTTCTTGTAAGCTTAGCAGCTCAATCATCTTTAGCAAATCGCAATATTGATATTAATTTGACCAAAGAAGTGATCAAGAAGTTTATCAAGGAAATAAATAAAGAAATAACGGTTGAATTCATTCAGAAATTAGTGGCAGACCATTTTCAGATACCTTTTGAGAAACTCGCAGGAAAAACAAGAAAAAGATCTATCGTTGTCGCGAGACAATTATCCATGTACCTAGCAAAAAACTTAACTAACAAATCTCTCAAATCTATTGGTGAAATGTTTGGAGGTAGAGACCATAGTACGGTTATCTATTCTTGCAATACGGTGCAAGATCTTTTGGATACTGATCCAGCTTTCAAAGAGGATGTACATGTCCTGGAAAGAAAAATAAAATTAAGTTTAAACGAAAAATAGAGTTATTTCAAAGACTTAATAGGTTGCATAATTGCAACTGTTGCCCATTTCGTAGACGTTCTCTTAGTTGAGTACGTCTATTTTTTTACCAACTAACAATTTCTCAATCAACAAACTAAACATCAAAACCAAAAAGCAGCCAATCAAATTTAACCACAAGTATGCAATATTGACATAATCATAATGATCAAGCGCATATATAACGATCACAAAAACCTCTGCTAACAAAGCGCCATAAAATACAGACTTTGCACCGATCCTAGTAAAGTACTTCGAGATAAATAACGCAGCAATCAATCCTGCCAAAGCCATAGTGCCAAGAATGAAAGGAACCGTATTACTAAGACCAAAATTTGATATCATTTGACTAGCCAACTCAGATTTATAGGCCAAGCTTGAGCATACTCCAACAACTAAAGAAAAAGTTATTACAGAAACAACCAAGGTACTCTTGCGATATTTGTCAAAGAAAAAAGCCGCAAAGAAAATTCCCAAGATAGTCCCATAAAATAGCGAGCCAATAATGTTTACCGCTTCAATGAGATTATCAAATAAACTTGCTCTTAGAGCAAACAATAAACAAATGGCTCCCCAAAATATAGTAAACCACTTGGATGCGGAAAGATAATGTTCATCAGATTTATTCTGATTCAAGGATCTTTTATAAATATCAATCACTGTAGTTGTCGCTAATGCATTTAACTCAGATGCAGTAGAGGACATCGCAGCTGAAAAAATAACTGCCAATAACAAACCAACCAAACCAACAGGGAGATAATTTATTACAAATGAAATAAAAACATAATCATCATCCTTGATTTCTGCGTCGTCATCTACTAGAGTTATCAGATCATCTGTTTGTTTCCGTAAGGCAAGATCTTTATCTAAACTTAAATTATATAGACTTTGAGCTTTGGAAATTTTTAGCTCATCCTCTGATTCTATCGCCACCAATAGAGACCTAAGATTTGTTTGCTTTTCTTTAAACACATTACTAAAGTCAGCTTCCAAATCGGATAGTTGACCCGCATATTGTGAGGCTTCTACTTTTTGAAGATTACTTTTATTGAAATGAATGGGAGGTTCAATAAATTGAAAAAATATGAAAACCAATACACCTATGAATAAAACCAAAAATTGCATCGGTACCTTGATCATTCCATTAAAGAGAAGACCTAATCTACTTTCACTCAAAGATTTTCCCGACAAATATCTCTGTACTTGAGATTGATCCGTTCCAAAATAAGATAAAAACAGAAACACACCGCCCAGCATACCCGACCAAAAAGTATATCTATTTTCAAGGTCAAAAGTAAAATCTACCACTTCAAGCTTGTCCATTTTTCCAGCAAGACTTACTGTATCATAAAAAGAAATATCTTCAGGCAGCTGATTGACCAATAGGATCGCAGCAATAAACATTCCCGTTAGGATTATGATCATCTGCTGTTTTTGAGTGACTGAAACCGCTGTAGTTCCTCCCTTTACCGTGTAGAATATGACCACCAATCCGGTACATAGTATTGTTATATCAAGATCCCAATTTAATATATTAGAAAGTATGATGGCTGGTGCATAAATCGTTATACCAGCAGCCAAACCTCTTTGTATAAGAAATAAAGAAGAGGTAAGTGTTCTGGTTTTTATATCAAACCTTTGTTCAAGATATTCATAAGCCGTGTATACGTTTAATCTGTAATAGATCGGAAGAATAAATACGCAAAGAATCACCATCGCCACCGGTAGACCAAAATAAAATTGTGCAAACCCAAGTCCATCTTCATAAGCTTTCCCTGGTGTTGATAGAAAGGTTATTGCTGATGCTTGTGTAGCCATGATACTCAAACCTATGGTCCACCAAGGCAGGTCCCTGTCACCTAATAGATAACTTTTTACGTTATTAACATTTCGAGTTTTATAAACACCATAAATAACAATCGCTGCTAAGGTGCCCAGCATGACCAGCCAATCTAATGGTCTCATTTACTTCAGTTTTCTAGGAGAATGAATAGGTGAACCAAACAAATAAGCCAATGATGACCGCGTGAAGTAGTAAAACAAAAAAGTACAACCGATTCCACGTACCTAGAATTGGTGGTTTCTCATCAAGCTTCTCATCAAATTGCTCATTCATTAGTTAAAATTTATATCTAAAAGACAAGGTAGTCACAATAAAATACAATATAATATAATAAGGAGATTTGATTATTCGAAATTACCACAAGACCCACCGAAATATTACCATTTATAATTCCTAAATATTTTGCCATGAAATATCAATTGATTTATATCATTTCTGTTCTGTTATTTTTCTCCTGCGAAAAAGATACGCCTATTCTTACGGAAGAATCTACAGACATCTATGAAAATTCAGAAGGAATTTCTGACATGGAGCTGCAAGTAGTAAATCTAATAAATGAATTTAGGGCAGCTGGAGCTGTATGTGGAGCTGATGATTTTGTTCCTGCACAAGATGTATATTGGAACAAAGTCCTCGACAAAGCTTCAGAAATGCATGCTGATGATATGGCTTCAAATGGTTTTATCTCGCATACTGGTTCTGATGGTTCTGCGCACACAGATCGATTGCTCGCTGTCGATTATGATTATATGTTTGCGGGTGAAAATGTTGCCAAAGGACCAACTACTGCGGCTGGTGTAATTCAAGAATTTAAAGATAGTCCAAGTCATTGCAAAGTCATGATGAATCCAGACTATGTACATGTAGGGATTGCCAAAATAGGAAAATACTGGGTTATAAATTTCGCCCACCCAAGAAAGTTTTAGAACTGCGAACAATCGAGTATGAATAATAGCGTGTACTGACCTAACTTCATGTATCTTTTAATGCAGTACCAAGCGCCGTGAACCGTAGTGCTTCGTCGTGAATCGCCGTGAAATAACATCTGTGGTTCAAAAACAAAAAAACTAATTATCAATTATCTCCTCATAAATCCTTTCCCTAAAATCTTCTCCCTTCATCTCCAAAGCAATCTCCTCCGCTCTTTGCTTATACTTGTCATTGTTGACCAGATCCAAGATCAATGGTTCCAGATTTTTTCCATTTATCTGACTGATATCCAAACCTAAAGGACCAGCACCCTTTTTGTACACAATTTTATTCCATACATATTGATCTATGATATGTGGAATGATCAAAGTACTACAACCATACTTAAGCGTAGTATGCGTTGTGCCAGAACCACCATGATGAACCACAGCATGCATCTTTGGGAAAATCCAATCGTAAGGTATCCTTTTTACAAAATGAAATAATTCTGAATCATAGATAGTAGGCTTTACCATTCCTCCAGAAGCAGTATTTATTATAGCGGGGATTTTGTTATCTCGCAGTACTTTGAGGATAAGATCAGTTTTTTCCTTTGGTGCATCGTTGATCATTGATCCAAAAGTGACAAGAATTATTTTGGAATGGTTGTTCAAATAGGATAGAAGTTCTTGATCTGGCTTCCAATGATTCGTTTTTTTTCTTTCATGATAACCCAAAACCTGAAGGTTGTCATTCCAATAGTCCGGCCTTTTAAATAGGGTAGGAGAAATGGTGTAGATCGCTTTATTTGAAAACAAGGCATCTTGAATTTCTTTTTGCCTTATCTTTCTATCTAAAGAAAGACTTTTGACAGAGCCCATAATGGTTTTGAGCAAACCGTAGTTGGCTATCTTATAAGAATACTTATTAAAGAATCGACCGAAGTTTTTATTGAAACCTAAGTGCGCATGATCTTTAACATAATGCATGTAAGGAACTGGTGTTATTAAAATGGTCTTTCCTTTGTTTTTTAAACTCCAAACAACTGGGTATATGACTTTCCCATTGTGCAATATTTTATCTGGTTGTTCTTTAAGAATTACTGCCTCTTGTTTTAAAACCATCTTTTTATTTACGGGACCTTGTATAGAGATTAAGTTTAAGTAGGCTTTAAGTTTTTTAAAACTAAATTTCCCACCGCTCATGATCAATCTTCCAGAAG
>Ga0114952_1000387_pt1 | contig 48642 bp, 63 predicted proteins | sample SidtaG_2_FD_87303 | JGI IMG/M metagenome (GOLD analysis project Ga0114952, IMG submission 87303) | Marine algal microbial communities from Sidmouth, United Kingdom - Sidmouth_Asex2 metaG | ecosystem: Host-associated > Algae > Red algae > Unclassified | place: Sidmouth, United Kingdom | collected...
CAAAGAGCGGGGAAGGACACCCAACCCAACCCCACCCACACACACTCCCCCCCCCCCCCCAAATATAGGTGAAACCGGTTTTTTTTTTTTTTTTTTATTCTTTTATTCTCAAATAGCCATACATTGGGGTTACAGGGATACAGCCATATATCCTTAAAGGTGTAAGGGATACAACCTTAATGAAACAGACCCCCCCGTGTAGTGGTAGGTACCAGTGAAGTAAGGTAGGTACGGGTAGGTAGCACCCAGCACCCATTGGCACTAGTAGGTAACTCCCCCATACTACCCACATATACCTACATCTACTACTGACTACTACCGCCTATACCACCCAGTACCACAATCCCCGTATGGCTTATCCCCTCCAAGTCGGCCTTGCCTTATGGTGGGTTGTGTGATACACCATAAGGCAGGACAATTCCGTCCTCGACGGGGCAAAGCCCCAAGGAGTAAAGACTATGAGTATGAACCCACTATCAACTGTCATGAACGAGACCAACGAGGAGGAGCTTAATAAGTTTTATGCCTTAATCGCTAAGGACATTACCCCACAAGCTTTAGCAGGTATTATCGCTAATTGCGTATTGTTGCTTAACAAACAAAACCTCGATGCAGGGCAATCCGAAGATGAATTGTTTTCAATCTTTGATGCATTACTGAAGCGCGACCCAGCAAGTTTTTGCAATGGTTTGTGGGAAATGAATTTCCTAGAGGACTTGCAAAGCCGTTTAGAAAAAGCCTAACCACCAACCAAAAAGAAAGACAAGGAGTAAACTATGACCACACGAAAAACCAAACTTCCTGAGACACGCAAACTTGAGCTAGGCAAGATGATTGACTATTATCTTGCTAACCTTGAGGAGCTACGTGCATTACCTAACAGGAACAAAGCAGGGCTATGCATGATTGCTCAACAGGCATGTGAACCTGAAGGTATGGTGCCAGTGTTGATAGCAGCATTGATGGAGGAAAGCAAATGAAAAGTTTTGCATTAGAAACCCATGCCTATGCGCCTGAATTAAACAAGGTGCATTTTGAAAACGGCGCAACATTGCCAGCCGCTAACCTCAAGACAATAAAGGAGGTCAAGGACTTTTACTTTAAAAAACCGACAAGCATAGAGAAGCATATACTTATCCTGTCACATTGTGAAAGATTTGGCGAGCGTGTTGTTGCGCGTGGATTTATGCCACGCGCAGGTTATCGCTTTATTAAAAAGATAATTGCAGCTGACCGCAAGAAAAGACTATCTGACGTTAAGTATTCAATCAAGGCTCGCATGGGTGCGAGATACTCCAATGAGCCTATTAAGGGAACAGCGTAATGAAAACATCATTCCGAGTAAACGAGCGGGGTGACTCATTCCGTGTGAACGAGTATAAGCGCTCAGGTAAGTTTGTCAAAACGCACGGGGTTTGGTTTGGGTCAGGCCCCCGAAGGGCAAGCGCGATACGTAAGGCTCATGCGGCGTGTGACCGATTGAACCGAGGAGGCAAGGTATGACCGCTGAGCTAAGGTTTACGACAACATTCAGGAACATTGATGTTGACGTTCACGGCGAGGGGCAACTGCTCTACGTCGAGAACACAGAGCAACAAGTTGTGCTCACAAAAGGCCAGCGGGTTAAGTTTGAGGATGGGCTGTATCAGGTAGATATGGTTACCTATTTCCCCAAGCTACGGCTGACCGTTGTCCAGCTTACACAGACGTTTACGTTATGACTGTGGCTGACCTAACAATCTGGTTTTGCGGGGTGGTGATAATCGCCCTGCTTGCCGTGGCAATATGGCTCGTTTGGAGTGAGTTCAAACGGGAGAACCCTTACGGGGATTGGAATGGAGTGACGTTCAAGGAGAAAGAAGAATGACTAAACCAACAGATGAAGAACTACTGGACGAGCTTATGCCAGGATGGCGCGAAGACGAGGAGACGGTGGTGCAGCTGGTTCCTGAATACTCAAGCGTAGGGGAGTTGATGCGTGCTGAACGCTTTGCCTTTCCTCTTGTGTTTGATAGCGACGAACGCAGGGTGCAAGACCAGCTCAATGAGCGATATGCTCATGGAGGCGGTTGGCGAGGCAAGACGGAGCCTTGGACAAGGCAAGATGATGGCGGCATGCTGTATCCTGGTGACCCCGTTATGCTACCGCTTTCGAGGGCCATGCATGCACCTACGAGACAGATGTGCTGGTTTTATCCTCACGCTATGTTTTGCATAGTGGAGGAAGATGGCAGCTTTGAAATGGCTCGGTTGGATTAGGAGCGGGGTGATGCAATACGAATACGAAACAGTGCTGTTAAGTCGTCACGAATTGCTGGTGATTACAATAGCTTTGCGTGAAAACGCTAAAGGTTTTCTTAAGGTTGACATGAATGAGGCGTTTATGACAAACAACGCCCTCAAGAGAAAGATGCGTAAACTTTACCGCGAAGCAGGTGGAACAGCAATTTAAACGGGGCAAAGCCCCAAGGAGTAAACTATGACCAACGAACTTCAAACAACACCAGAGCAGGAAGCGGCCTTAGAGGCCATTGCCGAGGGCAGGCCGCTGGCCGTTAACGCACGAGCTGGGTCGGGCAAGACTTGGCTGCTTGTCGAGGCGGCAAACCGAAACAGGCTGCACGGAACGGCTGTTGCGTTTAATAAAAAGAACGCAACAGACCTGCAAACCCGTATGCCATCTTCGATGAGGTGCAAGACCCTTCACTCAACGGGCATGAATAACCTACGGGCTATGGGGGTGAAGCTGCAGGTGAATAAGAAAAAGAATTGGGAGCTGCTTGAGCAAGTCGAGGGGAGCGGGGAGGATGGTATTGCTGATGCCTCGTTCGTCAAGGCTATTGGGCAGTTTAAGTCAGGAATGTATCCGACTGATATGATGCATGCAGGGCAGGCCCTGGCCCTAGCCTCGAACACCGAGCCATCGGATGAAGAGGTTGAACGTCTGCTAGAGGCGATTAAGATGGGTAACCAGTGGCTCAAGAATGGAGTGATTGACTTTGATGATATGCTGTATGGGCCCTGGCTGATGGGGACGCCTTGGCAAAAACAGCGGCTTGTTATGGTTGACGAGGCACAAGACCTGAACCCCATCCAGCACTGGATGTATGGGCAGATGTTAGCGACTGATAAGTTCCGCCAGCCTATTGTTATTGGTGACCCTTATCAGGCGATTTACGGCTGGCGTGGTGCGGTGAGTGGTTCGATGGGTAGCTTGGTGAAAGCTCACGGGCTGGAGCAGACCGCGTTGACAGTTAGCTTTAGGTGTCCCGAAGCTGTGGCGGAGTATGTGCGCCAATGGGTAGGGGATTTTAACGCAATGCCCAGCGCCCCCGAAGGCGAGGTAGCGTGGCGGCAGAGTTGGCGGCTTGATGACATAGGCCCGCAGGATGCGGTGATATGTCGGGTTAACGCCCCGCTGATACGGGTAGCCCTACGCATGCTGATGGAGCGGAGGCCCTTCAACCTCATGGGCGGTGAGGCCCTGACAGGAGTGGTTGGGATGATGCGCAAGCATAAGCGCATGCTCCCGAAAGCATTTGCAAAAGTTGTTCAGGAGTGGTATGATAAGACTATGGTTTGGTATCGAGCCAAGGGCGTTAATGCAAGCAGGATTGAGGACATGAAAGAGGTGCTTGATTTGTTCTGTGAGCAGACGGAGTTTGGTTCGGTGGCTGATATGCTGGCTACGTTGCAGAAGCTTCAACGCTCGGGCGCAGGGCCAACACTTTGCAGTGGGCATAAGTCCAAAGGTGCCGAATGGGATACTGTGTGGCACCTTGACTCCGAACGGATTGAGGAGTTTGCCGATAGGGCTGAGCGCAAGGACGAGGAACATCAGGAATGGAATATTGCCTATGTGATTTCGACCAGAGCGAAACGTCGGCTGCTTCATGTGCGGCTGGATGAGTTGGAGGACTAGGTGATGGAGCGGTTTAGAGGAATAGATGGAATGGATGTGCTGGGTGTGGTGCTGTTTGCAGTGCTGCTGTGTTTGGTGCTTGATAGTTGGAACAGGAGAAGACGATGAGTTTAAAGGTTTACATAGCTGGCCCTATGACAGGGCTTAAGAATTACAACAGGGAAGCGTTCGAAGCTCGCGAAAAGATTATACGAGCACACGGTGCTGATGTGTTTAATCCAGCTACAAGTAAGATGAGTGCGCGCTGTGAGGCGGGTGAGGTGTCGTATGAGGAGATATTGAGATATGATATATCCGAGCTACTCAAGTGTAACGCTATATTCATGCTTGATGGATGGGAAGACTCCAAAGGAGCAAAACTTGAACACGACATAGCGGAAGCGCTGGGTTTTGTGTTTTTAGTAGGTTTAACCGAGAGCAAATAGCTTGCTCTCAAACAGGCACGTCAGCCGCAATGAAAGGAAATGACATGAACGAAGTAGAATTAAAATACATCCCCGCCAAGGACTGCGAGGGGATGTTGCCTCTGAGTAAGTATTTTGTCGGAGGCGAGGAGCGAACGGTGATGCAAGACCCCACAGGCAGGAAGATGTTTAGGCTCGACGAGTTTAACATTGAGCTGGATGCCGAGAGCGAGCTGGATACGGTTGACCAGCTTGACCAGCTGATTGAGGCCCATCGGGAAATGGTCGGAGCGGTTGCACGGATTGAGCCTGCAGAACCAACTCCCGCAGTCGCCCCCGAAGGCGAACAGGCGGAAATGCAGGCTTATCAGCGCGAATTGGCAAGCGAGAACGCAATGACTCAGCTGAAGGGGTTGCTAATGGAAGGCGAAACCCTGACGCATGTCTGCATAGGCCCTTGGGCTGGCGGCGACGACCCAGCTGGCAAGGGGTTTAGGGAGCCTATCCCTGCTGTGCCGCAAAGCTACATCGGGCTTGCGCAGGACTGGTCAGGGGCGGTTGGCCTCCAGCAGTTTAAGGCAGGGCCTGGGTCTAAGGCAGGAACCCCAATGGGTCATCCGTGTTTTGCATGGTCTGACAGGCGTGTGTTCTTTTTGGTGGCTAGAGAGGGCGGGGCTACGCAATGGGCCTGGGTGCCGAGCAGCTATGAAAGCGGCGAGGCTTATTACATTGCCTAAGGTCGTGGCAAGGTTAAGTGTTACAAGCCTAACAGTGGAGGGGAAGCGGTTATTGCTTACCCCGACACCGCTGGCTATCTGTGTGTTGTTGATGCAAACAGACCGTAGGTTGAATGCGGTGCAAATTGCTGATAAGTTAGGTATTAAATATACCAGCGTTAGGGTGATGATAAGCACCATTAACAGTGAGTTTTACAGGCTAGAACTAGACCATGTGTTAAGAGCTAAGGCAGGTTACGTATGGCCCGAAAGATGGAAGGAGATTGAATATGTCAGATGAACGGTATGTAGGAGGGGTCAAGCCTCCACGGTCAACCGACCCCCTGCCTGATAACCTAACGCTTGTCAGGAATTGGCAGGCTACAGGCATCAAACAGATTTTTGAACATGTAACCGAGCATGAGCTTGATGTGCTCGGAGTGCTGCTGAAGGATAAGGCTGATGGGGTTTACCTGCGGAACCGCATGAACTCCTGGCTGTCAAGATTGCGTAAACGATATGCTAAGTCCAGCGGGAAAACACTTGAGCATGTTAAGCAGGAGATGGATAGGTTTCGGCTCGGGCTGAGGGTTACGCCCAGCGGAACATGGGTGCTGTTGGTTGAGAAGAACCCCCAAGTCTTGAAGAGGGTCGGCCCTGACCTTGAGGTTGTTAAAGGGAGTGCGCTGTGAAGATGCTGAAGGTTGATTATAAGTGGTCGATTAAGTATAATCCTAAGAATAATGACAGGCCTGAATGGTGGTATAGGTATGGAGTTGCTCATAGTAAGTGGGAGGGGAGCAACGCAGACCTTGCTATGTTCTATGCTCTTTTAGAGGAGAAAGTTTATGACCAAACTTAAACCAGAGTGGATGTGGAAGCCAGGTCGCCACGGCCCGAGTAGGTATAGGATTTACATTTACCGAGTAGTCAAGGTTGTTGGTAACCGTGTTCAGGTTAAGATTAACCGCTCATGGCTATGGCTCGGGAAGAAGGAGCTTGAGCATCTCGGGCCGCAATACGATAGGGTGTTTAAGCTTGATGCAGAGCTAACCCCGATGGAGCTGCTTGCGTGGCGAAACCTTATCAAAGACATTGATGAGCTTCAACAGCATCACCTGCCTCCCGCCACGGACGGGTGCTTGCCTGATACGAGCCAGTGCGAGTGTTACTGGTGCAGGATGTCTAGAACAGTAGGCGGCGGGCCACGAGGGGCGCAAGCGCCTTGGCCAACTTAAAGGAGTAAGATTATGAGTAAAAGTAACATTAAGGAAAACGAGCGGTTGGTTGTACTGACAGACATAGAGCGTATGTTTATTTTGGAGAATGTTATCGCGGTTTTAGAAAGTACAAAAGTGGTGGGACACACAGTTCCCCCTTCAGTTCTCAGGGTTATTTCGAGTTTGATAGATAAGCTCGAATGACCGCAGGCCAGCTGGGAGCCATACCTGGCCGCCAAAACGGGTATGGCAATTTTCCTGCAAATACTTGAAATTAGGTATTGACGCGGCGCTGGGGCTTTGATACACCACGGACATGGGATTGGCGCGGTGTCATTCCCGTTGGGACAAGCGGCAAGGAGTCGCCCCCTTTCAACCACCGAGCCAGATGGCTCAACACTAAGGAGGCCATCATGGCAGACGAAGAAAAAACAACAGAGGCGGAAACAGTCGCAACCTCAAGCACAACTATTTATGGAGTTGAGTTCACTATCCCAGCGCGTTACGCCGAGGGACATCCATTGACAGCAATCGAAGCGCGTGAGCTTAACAAGCTTATCACTGAAAACTGTGCGAACAACTTTCGCGGTAAGATGAAGGCGCTTAAAGAGGAGCTTGAAAAGACCGACAAAACCCTGGATGATTTGACTGCAAAGCAGCTTGAAAAGCTTCGTGCAGACTTTACCGAGAATGCGGTCGAGTATAAGTTTGGTATTTCCCGCCGGGCTGGTTCAGCGGCTCTAGACCCTGTTGAGCGTGAAGCACGTAAGATTGCCCTCCAGCAGGTTAAGGATGCTTACAAAGAAGCTGGCCACGGGATTAAAGACAATCTCGCGGATATTAAAACGAAGGCCGATGCGTTTTATACTGAGAACGTTGAGCACTTTACCAGCGAGGCCAAGGCCGCAATCAAACGCCGCGAAGAAGCTGCGAAGCGCGCCCTGTCGTTTAAGGTCTAATGGTTGGGTCGTAGCTGAAGGAACCAGTAGGTTAGGTCTTACTGTTCTGTGTAGGCTTGCCCTACCTGACCCTAGTGTTGTTGCGGCTCTTTAGTTGCTTCACACAGGGTCGAAAATGCCCTGACGGGCGAACGAGTGTCGGTGCCTTGTCCCACCCACCCTGCACTGACACTCGTTCATTTTACTATTGGAGAATAGTCATGGCGAAGAAAGACAACCGCCCCCTGAAGAAAATTACCGTGCGTGTTTACGAGGATGACTATACATACATCCAGTCAATGTTACCGAACACCTCGGGGAATAAGATTATACGTCAGGTGTTAAATGGGTTTGTGAATAAGATGAAAGCGGATACGGCTGAGCAACGCCGTGAAGACGAGACAACAGAAAGACCAACACTATGACCCAGGAACAATTAGAAGCAGGTGCGTTTGCTGCTCGCAACATGACGCATGCGTGGAGTGGACATGACGCAATCATTGTCCCGCTGTTCGGTGGACTGGCAGACATACTCGACGCTATGGCCGAGACTGCCCCTAAGGAGCCAAAAATATGACCGATGTGTTTAAAGAGCTTAAGGTGCTCGAGCAATCCAAGATAGATGAGCTAATTGCCAAAGACCCTCTTGAGCTTAAGAAGGGTGAATTTGGAGCACTGCTGGGTTTACTGCGTAAGAAGCGCACAGCTCAGGCAGTCAAAGCGGCTTCACCCAAAGCGCGGCGGAAGGATAAGCCCAAGGGAGATGTCCCTGACTTACAGGCTTTACAGGCAAGTTTGAATTTGAAAATAGGCTAGGCCCATCGGCCAGCCGCAACGGGAGGAGAAACCCATATGACCAAGGCATTAACAAATTGGACTGACATTCCAGAAGGAGTAGAAGTCTGGGACTCAACTAAAATAAAAACAGTGTTTGACTGTCAGCAAAAATCGGCTTACAAGGCCGAGGGCTGGCGGGGTAAGGGCTTTGCCGCCGCTATGCTCTGGGGCCAAGCGTTTCACGAGGTCACCGAGGTGTTTGACCATCTGGTTCTGTGGCCGAGCTGGCTCCGCGGTGATGACCATGCGTTTGAGGTTTACATGTCAGGTGTAATGCTGATTGTTGCCAAGTGGAAAGACGAGCTGTTTGACAAACTTCCCGAGAAAGACACAAAGCGAAAGCCTGAGGTGTTTATCAGGACAGCCATTGGGTATTGGGAAACATGGTGGGGCAAGGAGCCATTTAAGACAGCAAAGCTTGGCACGGTTGTTGGCTCGGAATTGCATTGGGCGTTTGAGTACAAAGGCTTCTGGTTTACAGGCTACATCGACCGCGTGGCGATGACCGAGACAAGTCGGCTGTATGTTGTTGACCGCAAGACCACGGGGGCAAGCTTGAACGAAAACGCTGCCTTGAATTACTTTGCCAAATACGAGATGGATTTGCAGATGATACTCTATGCCGAGGCGATTAGTCGGGTGTATGGAAAAGAGGTTGATGGTGTTATGATTGATGCCATCCAGCCTCTGGTTAAGGAAAGCAGGTTCAAAAAGTTTCCTATGCGGTTTACGCAGAGCGCAAGGCTTGAAGCCCTTGACCAGATTGTGACACGGCTGAAAGCCTACACGTTCAACCGTGAGCATTCGGTTCCTTACGAAATGAACTACCAAGCGTGTGATGGCATGTTCAGCTGTGCTTTTAAGAAAGTCTGCCGCAAGCTACCTGCCGCACGTGTTGTTACGCTTGAAGCGGAATTTGACAAGCCTGAACGCTGGAACCCGCGTGAGCCACGGGAGAGTGTGATAAGCAAGCTCGGTGGCTGGGATGCGATACGGGCGCTTGCCGAACAGAGTGGCGAAACGAGGGCAGAAGTTAATGAAGGATGAACTGTTCACCAGTCTTGACCTTGCCATAATCAAGGAGGCTATGAAGCAGCATAAACTAACTGCATTGAAAGTGATGTCGCGTAGCGATGAGCCGTTTAGGGCTTTGCTTGCGGCGTCAGATAAAATAGACAGGCTCTATACCAGAGCCGCTAAACACGAAAGGAGTTCACATGACCCGCAGAGCTAACATTGGAAGCATACCTCGAAGGCTAAGACCATCGCATATTTTGGGCAGACCGACAGTGATTATAGATTACAGCCCAGCTGCTATCCGACGCCACCTATTAAACGGGCGGGCTGGCCTGCCTACTAAACCAGGCCCTCGAGCGATTGTGTTTAACAACCGTCAGAACCATACTCGTGCTGAACGCGAGCTTATTAGAAAGGAGGCACTTACATGAGTGACCTATCAACATTTGGGCAGGATAAACCTGTCAAGCTACTCGTCGTAGCCCATTCAGGCGCGGGGAAGACAGGAGCCTTAGCGGTGCTTGCCAACGCGGGGTATCGGCTTTGGATATTAGACTTTGACAACGGGCTGGATATACTCCCGCCATACGTCGAGCAAGACAAACTGGTAAATGTCAAATACCTAACCTGCTCGGACGGGCTTGCACCTAACCTGTTGCAGTCACGGTTCAGCACCAAGAAAGGACTGCCCCAGGCGTATAAGAAAGCCATCACAGCCCTTGACAAATGGCCTGACACCAACCGCTCGATTATGGGTCAAGGTGATACCGAGGCCCTGGGTAAGCGTGACATTCTCGTAGTGGACTCACTAAGCCTGTTATCCACAGCCGCGCTGAGGTTGACCCTTGCCGAGGTGGGTAGGCTGAAGCCTGAAATCCAAGACTGGTACACGGCGCAGAACAAGGTTGAGGATTTTCTTGGGTTCTTGTTTCAGGACGAGGTTGGATGTAATGTCATCGTCAACACGCATATTGATATTAAGGAAACCCAGCTGGGCGTCTTGCTTGAACAGCCAACAGCCCTCGGCAAGGCCCTCCCCCCAAGGGTACCGAGGTATTTTAACACCATGCTGAAGCTTGAGGTTCGCGGCACAGGCGAGAAGGCCAAGCGGCAATTTGTCACCGTACCAAGCGGAACACTGAGCGTTAAGTGCCCATTCAAACTACCACCAACACTACCCCAGGCAACAGGCTTGTTGGATGTTTTCGTTGCCGCAGGTAAACCTAAGAAATGGGATGACAAGTGATGACAAGTGATATTAAAAAATTCCAACAGGAGAACCTGATACTTTCAGCTGTGCTGTGTAATGTATTCGAGCTAAACCCTGGGGATGTGGCCTCGGGCCTTGAGGAGCTTCATGACATGGGGTATGTGCTGACCAAGCGGCCTAGCGTCAAGGACAGTGGGGGTTACCCTTACGAAGAGCACTGGCATAGCCAGCTGGCCGAGCTTCGGGAGGCCGAGCGCAAAGAGCACGAGGTGAAGGTCAGCGCTGACCCAGAGATTGGACAGGTTGACCGCGAGGCCGAGGTAGACTACACCCCGAACACCGAGTTCGACCCTGCCGAAGAACACGCAGCTCTCACAGGCTTTCACGAAACCCCACCAGACGAAGAAGAATAACTAGCCTTAGGGCTGATTATCTAAGGGCAATCCTGCCCTAGCAAGTCGGGAGGAGGTCGCACCTCTAGTCATTCCCGCACATCTATGGAGAAAACTATGACAACTAAACTCACCACCGCCGATTATGAAGGCAAGAGTGCCAGTGAAATTCTGGCAATGAAAGCAGGCCAAGCGCCTGAAATGAAAGGCATGCCTGTTGGGAAGTATCTTGCCCAGCTTACAGGCTGGAAAGAAGGCGTTAGCGCGAAGAAGAAAACGCCATTCATCGCGGCTCAAATTCGCATGACAGCCGCAGGGTCGGATGTTGATACTGATGAGCTCGATGGCTCGACCTTCCCGAAGGACATCGAGTATCCGTTCTGGCTCAGCCCTAAGTCTATGGGCATGCTGGATGATTTCCTTGTCAACACTATGGGCGCTATTGCAGACGGTCAGGACGAGGAAGACTACATGGATGTTCTTCAGCGTCTTGTTGGTCAGCAGGTCGGGGTTATCTACTCCGAGGAAACTATTCCTGCCGACCCATCACAGGGCCGTGAAGCACGGGTTATTACTCGTCCTAACGCGCTTTGCCCTGCCGATGATGTTGGGTAAGGCTGGAGCGGAAGCAGTGTGTTTGTTACAGGCACTAGCTTCCTAAGCTAACCCCAATAGGGACGCTGCTGGCTGGTCATAGCGGCGGCGTCCCGACTAAGGGAGGGAGAGAAGTTTTTAGCTCGCCCTCTCTAGGCTGACAGGACTGTTTTCTAGGCTCTTCTGTCAGCCGCTTTCTTACCCATCCCGTCAGGAGAATACTCATGCCTAAGAGCAACACAAAAGTCCTCGCAATCGAGGCAATTACAATCCCCGAAAACCGACAGCGTTCAGGCCCCATATTGGTTGATAACACCGATGGGCTGCAAAGCTCGATTGAGCGACTTGGACTGCTGCAACCAATAGTAGTCACCCCGGAGGGTGAACTAATCGCAGGTGAGAGGCGGCTTACTGCCGTGAAGGCTCTTGGCTGGGAGAAGATGACTGTTATTGTCCGAGACCCTGAGAGCGTGGTTGATAGGGCCTTGGTGGAATATGCTGAGAACGAACAACGGTCAGGGCTTAAGTGGCCTGATAAAGTCAGAGCGCTTGCGCATGTACACACCATGCTTACGCTTCAGGCCAAGGCCGAGGGCGCTAAGTGGTCAACAGCTGACACCGCTGAATACGCAGGGTTCTCGAGCCATAAGAATGTATCGAAAGCACTTAAACTCACTAAGGCCCTAGCGACCCGTCCTGACCTGGACAAAGAAAGTTCTATAGACCGAGCTTATAATATGGTGCTTAGGGTCGAGGAGATTATTAAAGACCGTGAAGAAGCACAGCTGCGAACAAAGCTTGTCGAGACTGGTATGACTGTGCTATCGCAAGTGCTGGAAGATGACTTGTCCGAGGAAGAGCTTGACGCTATTCGCGAGGAAGGCCCCGAGGGGGTTGTTCGAGCCGCCCCTCAGGTTTCCACCGCTCCGCCATCAGACCCTGCTAGGCTTGAACAGTTTAAGATAATCGAGGCGGATTGTTACAAATGGGCCGAGAGCTACTCGGGGCCGCTGTTTGATATATGCCACCTCGACCCGCCCTATGGTATTAACATCGGTGGAGCTGGGATGGCCTTAACTCAGGGCATGGAAGGGTATCAAGACACCGAGGATGATTACTGGAAAGCCCTAGAGTTCTGGCTGAAGACCTGGGACGGGCTTGCCGCTTATGCTCACACGATAGTCTGGTGCGACCCGAGGCAGATTGTCCCCACAATGGAATGGCTTAACGCGAATGGCTGGGAAGCAGTCAACCGTCCGATTATCTGGACTAAGAGCGATAATGCTGGAACCATCCCTAACCCTGACACCGACCCAAGATGGACATACGAGACAGGTGTGGTTGCCCGTAGGGGCGGCCGCAGGGTGAGTAAGAACGTGGCGGGCCATTATAGCTGCCCGACATCCAAAGCCATCCATCCGACAGAAAAGCCCATTCCTATGCTTAAGCATTTCCTGCGACTTGTCGAACAGCCTGGGTCTAACCTCATCGACCCCATGTGCGGGAGTGGGAATAGCCTAAGGGCTTGGGCCAAGTTCAAAGAGGTCTCGGGGATTGGGATTGAACTAAACCCTGATTGGGCAACCGCAGGAGCCGCAGCGCTACGGACTGACCTACGTCTTGAGGCTGCTAGTGGGCCGAAGTTCGAGGTTAAATAAGGAGAGCGAGATGACCGACAATAATAATAACAACAACAACAACCGTCCCATGAACATTTGGGAGTACCTTGACAAACACTCGGGAGCTGTCTTCTGGACTCTTGCATTTGTTGTGTTCTGCTGTGCAGCTGCAATCGGATGAACTACGTTCTTCCAGGCAAGTTGCTGTTCACTCGGGTACGCCCAACAACTGTGAACCCTGCCAAGAACATCGTAGTGCTGTATGACTTTCCGTCTGCACAGGATGCGACTGGACTTACAGTCCTCGATGGCTCGGTGAATGAAAGCTTACGCCGTGTGCTGGAGCTTGCTGACGTTGACCCCGAGGAGCTTGATGTTCACTATGTCCTTCGGGGACTGCCTGAAAAGCATGAGGTCAAGAACTCACTGGTTAAGAAAGACGCCTTGGGTCTAAGTGGCCCTGCGTTACTTGAGCGCAAAGTGGGTGCAGGGTTGTATCTTGATGATAAAGACTGGCAAAGGGTGGTTGAGTTGCGTGAAGGGATAAGGGCGGCCAAGCCTGATATAGTGATTGCGTGTGGGGCTATAGCGGCGCTTGTAGTGACCGGTGAAGCGAATATTAAGCGACACCGTGGCACGGTTCTATGGGGCGCAGAAACCGATTGCAAGGCACTTATAACCTATTCACCATGGGCCGTGCACCGCCAATGGAAATTCTTCAATGTCCTGCTAATCGACTGGCTCAAAGCCCTAAGGTCGGTCGAGCATGATGGGGCCGCGCTACCCATACCTGAAACCCAGGTGTTTGTGCCCGAGACCCTGGATGAAGCTCGTGGCCTGATTGCCAGGCTTAGTCGGCTAGGCCAGAGGGGCGAGCTCTGCTCGGCGGATATTGAGACAGCCAAGCAGCAAATGGATTGCATAGGGTTTTCAATTAGGGACGGGTGGAGCGTATGCATCCCGTTCTGGGATAAGGTAACAGGCGAGAACCTATGGTCGCTTCGAGAGGAAATTGAGCTGCTTAAAATGGTAGCCGAGTATCTCGAGCGAGATGAGCCTAAGGTTTTTCAAAACGGGCTGTATGATGTATGGTGGCTGTATGGAGTTTATGGTATTCAAGTCCAAGGCTTTCAGGAAGACACGTTTCTTATGCATCATGTGTTGTTGCCTGAGATGGAACGTGGCCTCGGAGCACTGGGTAGTTTCTATACCAACCGTCCGAGCTGGAAGCATATTAACAAAACCCGAGGTGTTAGTCACAAGGACAAATCAGAATAGGAGATGACCATGGATATTGATAAACTCATAGGGCTGGAGCCAGACCCGTCTGACGGGCCAAGTATGGCTCCTAAGCTGAACCCGCCCCCTGCGCCCAAGCTGAACCTTGACCTTCCACCTCCAGCACCTAAATTTGACATCGGAGCGGTTAAGGTCAAAGTTAAAAAGACCTCATTTTCGGTTAACACCAAAGCCGATTACACTGACCGCACCGCATACGAACGCACCCGAAGGACTGTGAACCTAGCACGGGCCTTGAAGCGTCATGCTGACCGACAAGCCCTGGAGGTTAGCATCGAGCCTGAGGTATATCTTACCGCCCCCAATCCAAGCTGGCATTGGTTACTTGAGGATGAGCAAAGCCCAACGGACATTGAGCTGCTGTTGGCAAAGCGACGTGCCCCTCATGCGTTCAGACGCAAAGGCATATCGCACATGACAACCAAGGCTGAGTACCAGCTCACAGCCTTAGCAAACGCCCGTGAGACCCTGAGGGTGCTTGACGCCCAGGGCTGGATGATAGTGAGGAAACCATGAGCGGATTTAAAGAACTAGAGGGCGATTTTACAATCATAGTGCAGAATGGTGTATATAAACAAGTGCCCCTGTACGAGCGGAGAGGTGAGCTGTTTGCTGCTGTTAGTGGCGGCTACGTCAGCTTAAATCTGAACGGAACGACCAGCAAAGACAAGCTTAGGTTTGTAGAGCTTTCGGTTGAGAACACCCTGCACCGTTCCAAGACAGGGCGGCTGCGTTATACACCTGACAGGAACTCGGTTCCTCTAGAAGAACCTCAACAAAACAAACTACTAGGCCTGGCTGATGAAAACCCTTAACCCGTACAGTCCTGACCTAAGCCCCACCGAGGCGCATTGGGCCTACAACGCGCTTGACTGCGAGGTCACCCGTGAGGTTGCCGCTGTGCTTCATCATCAGCTCCACAGTCCAGGCCGTGAGGCAGACCTTCAGGTATATCGGTTTGAGAAAGCCCTCATGGGGCCTGTTCTTGAGATGGGTCTTAGGGGCCTGAAGGTTGATGCTGGTACACGAGCCGCTCTGCGTAAACGCTACTACCGTGAGAGCATGGCGCTGTTCGAGCTGCTCAATCAGATAGGTACGGCAGTTATGGGGGAGCCGAAGGCTCCATGCAAATGCCACACCAAGACTGTGAAGTGCCTTCAACACCCAGGGCTTAATCCATCCAGCCCAACCATGCTGGTTAGGTTCTTTTATGACTACCTGCGGCTGAAGAAAGTATGGAAATCAGACAAGGGCAAGCGTAAGCTTTCAACTGACCGTGACACCCTTGAAAAGCTTGCCGAGCAAACATGGGAAGCCGAGTGGGTGGTTAAGATTATACTCCAGGCCAGGGATAAGCGTAAGCTAGTCCAAGTCCTCGACACAGCTATTGACCCCGATGGTCGCATACGCACCTCGTACAACATCGGTGGCACCGAAACAGGTCGGTTCTCCTCGAACAAAAACCCCGAGGGAACTGGCACCAACCTACAAAACATAACAGATTACCTAAGGAGGATGTATGTTGCTGACCCAGGGAAGTTATTTGCATACATTGACCTTGAACAAGCTGAAAGTCGGGCAGTGGGATATATCAGTGGAGACCTTAGCTATATCGAAGCCTGTGAGAGCGGGGACTTGCACACTACAGTTTGTCGGATGGTATGGCCCGAACTCGGATGGACAGGTGACACTGCTACCGACAGAGCCAAAGCAGATGAAACCTTGTTCTACCGCCACTTTAGTTATCGAGATATTGCAAAGCGCCTCGGTCATGCCACGAACTATTACGGAACTGCTTGGCAACTCAGTCGTATTCTTAAAATACCTCAGAAACTTGTCGTCGATTTCCAACGTAAGTATTTTGCCGCTTTCCCTGGAATTGCCAGATGGCACTCCAGCATACAGCGCACCCTCCTGGCCGATGCTCGTCTCACCAGTTGTTTCGGAAGAACTAGACAGTTTTTTGGAAGGCCCGAGGACAAATCTACTCTACGAAAAGCTATTGCCCATGAACCTCAATCCACAGTTGGGGACTATCTTAACGCAGGAATGCTGGGGATATGGTCAAACGTACCCCAGGTTCAACTAATGGCGCAGCTTCACGATGCGGTGCTGGTTCAAGGCCCTGAGAACGAATGGGAGGAGTGGCTTCCGCTTTGTCGAGCGCAGATGGAGTTTGAAACCTATTACGATGTAGGCAAGATGATTATTCCCACGGATGCCGAGCTAGGCTGGAATTGGGCACACGCAACTAACGATAACCTCGACGGTTTAACAAAGGTAACTAAACATGCTGGAAGAACACGAACGCCAGTTTTATCAGACGCGCAAAGATTGCTTAGTCAGCGAGCTGGTTGAAGCATGGCGCAAAAAGGGTGTGATTGAGCGTTATCGTTGGTGGGGAGCTATTGCTACCATCAGCGGTGTGCTGAACCGTCATTCTTTCGTCAGACTTGCTGAACGAACATCCCTCTGTGTTTGGATTTGTCTGGTGGCTTACCCCTCGAATGGTAAGTCAACCATAATCAAACGAGTTAACTGGATGTGGCGTGAGGCTAAACACCCACAGCTCTTGGCGAACAACTTTACCCGTGCAGCTTTCATTGACCAGATGGAGCAAGCGCAGGATTATTGGAAGGCCATCCATGGCCCGAAAGCCTATGCTAGCTGTGTGTGCTGGGCGCAGGACGAACTAGGCGACCAGATGGCCGCGTATGACCAAGAGCTTACAACCTTCCTGACGAAGTCATGGGGGGATGACCTTGAGCTATCAGAAGGCCGACGTTCACACGGAGGTAAGATTATCTTCCGCCCTGGTATGAGCCTGATTGTAGGCAACCAACCTGCAAAGATGGCGCAGAGCTTCCCAGCTACAAGTTGGGGGCAAGGGTTCACCGACAGGATGATGTTTGTGTTCAATCCCGAGAACACCAAGCGGAACCCGTTTGTGGCCTACGAGGGCGGGTCTATGGGTCAGAGCGATAAGGAGATATTTGGTGGGTTTGTCAAACGTCTAAGCCTGCTTTCCCGAAGCTACTACGACATCAGTCTGTCGGAAGAAGTTCAGAACTACGCGAGCGCTTGGGCCGAGAAAGGCTACGCCCCAGTCCCAACACACCCTAAGCTTGAATACTACGCCTCACGGCGGGCCTTCCACGTAACCAAGCTTGCAGGGGTGTTCACCGTAGCCAGGTGCTGTGTCGCCATCGAGCGTCCAGGCAAGGCGATTAAACTCGAGATGACCCTTGGGGATTTCAAAGCTGCCCTCTCGATGGTGCTAGAGAACGAGACATTCTTGCCTGAGATGTTTGGTGCTTCGCAGGACATGACGCATGAGGGCCAGTATGTTGAGCTTGCTGCATGGCTAGGCCGCAAAGGAGGCAAGGCAAGCTTGGTTGATGTCAACGCTTATCTGCGTGGGGTGCTTCCAGCCTATGCTATCGAGCGAACCCTTGAGACTGCGCTGAGTTCAGGGCTGATTGTTCAGGTTGGTATTGGCCCTACGGCGCTTGTGAAATTGGTGCAGAAAAATGGTTGACATTCGCGGGGCGGGGGAGTAGTTTAGGGGGCGCTTAGACATAGGCGTTTTCTCCCCCGCCCTTGTGATGACTCCATTGTCACAAGGGCCACGGGAAGGCGGCAGATAGTCCCCACGATGGCCCCAAATCACGCAGACGCACGATGCCCAACACATCCCCTATTCAATCACCGAACGCGACACACGGCCATCCGTGCCGCCCGTATCATCCGTCAGCCCGAACCTTTCCCTCACATCTTTACTACGTGCCGAACGAGTCACAACGTCTTGGCTTTGCAGCTTAGCCCTGCGTTTCATAGACCGCTCAAGTGAGTCGCTTGGAATACCTGCGGCACGTGCTAGGTTCATTATTTCAAACATCCGAGCATTGTCGCCATTGGCTTTAGCGTCAAGATACTGCCGACCCAGAATAGCCACGCGGTCAGAGCGGGTTTGTTGTGCAGCTCGAACCAGGTCATTGGCTTTGTAAGCTTTGGTCAGCTCCACAGGATTGAGGCCAAGACTAAACAGCATCTTATCTCCTATTCCCATTTCCGTAACTACTGGATTGCCTGTGAACAGCGAGCGTATGCCATCTTGTCCTGTGGCCTGACGGACTCGGTAAAGATTTTTAATCCCTGTTGAACGGGCCAAACGGTCAGTCCAGTTCTTATCGCTCCAGGGTGCTTCGCCAGTAAGCTGCCAATGCCTTAGTCCACCGCCTGCAGTTTTCATTAACATCTGGCCTTGGGCAATAGAGGCAAAGTTAAACATCTGGCCTACATCCCGAACTGGGTTAGCCCCAGGCAAGGCCGCGTTACCCTGAAGGGTTATGCCCAGGAAGGCAGGTGCGCCGTAGCGGTAAGCATCCGTCAGCAGGCTATCGCCTTGCCCACTTAGGTCTTTGTCAGGGTTGCCTATGATTTTGTTCATACCCTCACCAAAGGCTCCAAGATGGGTGGCTCCAGCTCCGCCTATCAGCCCGCTCATAGCGTTCATTGTTAGCAGTGCCGAGCCGCCTCCTTTGCCTATGGTTCCAGCGTATTCGGCTGTCCATGCCATCTGGTGAACCATCCAGTTTTTAAACAACCCTAGAACTGAACCAGTTGCTCCACGGAACAGAGCCGAACGGTCAACTGTGTTGTAACCAAACATTGTATTCCGCTGGAACTTGGTTGCAAACCTATACAGGTCATCGCCTTGAAGCTGCAGCACATCAGCGCCAAAAGTCACACCTTGAGCAAAGGCATGCATTCGACTAACCCGCTCGGAGTTATCCGCCATATAGCTTGCCATGTTGAGGAGCTTTTGCGGATTGCTTGCCCCAAAGGCTTCACGTGCCATATCACCTAGCACACTGTCTTGACCAACGTAACCCTCCAGCATACGATTATCAATATGACCATCGAGGATGTTGCGTAGCAGCAGTTCGCTTTGCTCCTTGGTTGGCTGACGCAGCATAGTCCAGCCCTCTTTGGCTATTTTGAGAGGTGAGAGCGAATTAAGACTGCCATAGTTTTCACGCTTGCTCCAGCTCTCGAGGGGTATTTCGGAGTAGTATTTTTGTGCCCGCTCCGCAGGAACTTTGTTAAGCCATGCCATATGTGGAACTGTGGTCTGGGCAAACGTCAGCATGTTGACTGCGGGATAGGCCACATTAAGCAACGAGAGGGTTCCTGTGTATAGCATGGAGTTGAAAGCTCGGGCGATTTTCAGGGCACCGTTTTTACCAAGGGCTGGTGCTGTGATGTTGTCCACGCTCTTTTCCCAGTTGAAGATTGCCTGGTCAAGCCCAGCGTTGATGCGTAGGTCTTTAGCCAGTATGTGCGCTTCGCGAGGATTTTCCAGCCCAAGTTGGTACATGTCCGAATGAAACACCTCGTCGATGGAAACTTTGGCTTTGAACTGCTGAATTTCACCCATACGGCGGGTAAAGCGGCGGAGCAAACCCGCAGCTGTTTCAGGTTTTTCAAATCCCTTAACCCCTGTTCTGCGTTGCCTTAGGCTGTTCTTGGCTGAGTTGAGATACCCTAGCATTTCACGCCATTCGCCTGGCGAAGCAGGACGGATGTTGGTTGCGGTGAGGTACTTGCGTAGCTCGTTATCGGCATCACGTTGCATGGCCTGTGGGGATGTTGCATCGGTGAGCTTGAAGCCCTCACGATTAGTCTTCCCGAACAGGGCAGTAGCAGGTTCAGGACTGACAAAGTTCTTCCCATCCCTACGGGCTTCGAGCAAGAACTGTTCAGCCAAGGTCTCGGCTTGTTCTTTAGTGTCCCCTCCGACTACGTGAATTTTAGTCCCTGTCTCATCGTACACAGGAACAACCCAATCCTTCCACTGATGGCTAAAGCCATAGTGATGGTTGAGGATAGGAAGTGGCTCCCGTCCCGTGGCAACCAGGACTTCGTTAAGCTCACCACGGAGCTGTTTGTCAACCTCGTCAATGCGCTGCAGCAGCCCCACACTTTCGTCGTCAGCACCCAGGGCTTTAAGCTCATCAGGACTAAGGCCCTCCTCTACGGCTTTTAGGAACGCAGCTTCTTCGGCTGGCTTTTGCGCCAAACGGTCAAAGTGAGCCTGCAGTCCATTCCCTTCGAACCGAGCACCCTTGAGGGAGTTCTTGATAAAGCTTTGACCTTCGATTGCACGAGTGCCTAGAATGATACGGTTGAGCTGGCCCTTGCCCTGGTCACTAGCGGCACGTGCTGCTTCCATTGTAAGCCTAGCCCGTGGGTTGGTGTAACGAAAGTCCAGCGGGGCAAAAGCTTCACGCACAGCCCCAACCGTGCGGTGTAAGGCACCATCAGGATTAACCCCCATGAACCTGCGCATGTAGAGGTCTAGGATGTTCTGCTCATCAAGCTGCTTTACGGTCTGTGGGTGGACTTGAGCCTTGAATGCCACTGCTCTATCAAACACACCCTCACCGATAGGCAATACAGGTTTAGGGGAATAGATACGGAAAGCTTGGTCTCGAACTGTTGCGTCAGCTTTGACCTTGGGCAGGAAGTCTGACGGGGTATCGGTTTTGAACGACAGCATTTGATTGTTAGGCTCATCCAGTATGCTGACTACGTACATTCCGTCGTTGCCCTCACGGCGGAGATATTTCCCATCACCGAGCGGGCCTAGGTTTTGGTCTGCCCAGGCCTTAAGCTGGTTAAAACGGTCGGCCTGGGTTTTAGGTGTGGCGTTTGGCGCGGAGCGGGCTTTGATACTGGTCGGGTATTGTACACGGTCAGCATTGTCACGAAGCCCTTGTCCTGTTAAGGCACGGAACTGACGCTCGGCCTCTTCTGGTGTCTTGTAACGTGAGGTTGTTTTAATTGACGGATACCAAGCAGCACTCTCGGTTGGAGGCAGTGCCCTAGCTTTGGCATTAAAAACCTTGGCAAAGTTTTTAAGCTCTCTCAGGTCATCCACAGCAAATTTAGCGTTTAGTTTTGGCTCTTGCGGGGTGAGCTCAATTCCAGTAGGAACCTTGAAGCTATCGTCGCCCGTGACGATTTCACGCTTACCTGACCCAAACAGCGATAGGGCGGGTGTAGGCTCGGCGTCAGGCTTGGGCAGACTAAGCCCATCAGGCAGGTCTATGCCAAGCCTCTCAGGCACAGCTTGCGCCGCAGGTGCCAATGGAACAAACTCGTCGGTTCCGTCTATCCGTTTGCCTTGGGAGTTGTTTCTAAACAGCGTCAGGCCTTCGGGGCCTTTAAGAACCTCAACACCAGCATTACCCTTAGTCGGGCCTATGGTGAAGAGCTGTTCGAGTTGCTCAGTGACCTCCAGCGGGGTTTCGCTCAGGGGAATGAAGTGACGGTTCTGCGTTGTGGCTGAGGGTGTAATCCCCACAGGCTCATTGCCCTGCCGACCCACAGGCCGAGCTGTTAGGTTATGCGTCTCCAGCGTGGCGATGGTCTGTTCCATGCGAACGAGCTGCTCAGGTCTCGGCGCACCCTCAGGCGCAACAGCAGCCCATTCGGCCTCCATTTCCAGGTGACGTCCTCGAACAGCCCTCAGTGCATCATAGGTGTGCGGGTATTGCTCCAGCCCAAGGTCGTTAAGCACCTTCTGCCCTTGACCGAAAGCACGAACAGCATTCTGTCCTGCACCAAACACACCACCAAGCGCGAGGTCAAATGCAGCACCTTTAGCAACCTGCCCAGGGTTGTCGCCTGCAACTAGTCGGCTAACAGCTCGTGCGCCCTCAAGCGGAGCAAAAACCGCTGCTTCACGAATGAACCCCTGACCGAGGTTGCCTTTATACAGGCTCTTTGCATAATCGTCTGCGATGGCTCGATAAGGCTTTGAGACATTTTTGCCGACAGCTAGACCCTTAGCGCCAGTGCCTATGACCTTGGCAGCAGCCAGCTCCCATCCGATGTAGGGAACGGCTACGCCTGCTAGTTGGCTAACCAACGCACCGCCAGGGTTTTGTGCCCGATAACGCTGGACATACTGTGAAGGGTCTTTACCAAACAGCTCACCAACACCGCTCACCGTTGAGGCACCGAAACCTGCAAGAGCGTTAACCCTAGGAAGGGGAGCAGCTGCGGGCTTTGAGCCAAGCAAACGGCTAGTCGCCTCTAACCGAGGGGTTTGCTGTGAAGGGTCAGGGCGTTCTGTAGGCTGTGGTGGTGCAGCAGAGAACTTTGTAAAATCAACCATCTGATGGTGCTCCGAAAATTTGGTTCAAGCTGTTTTGCTGGGCTTGCTGGCTCAAGAATTGAGTATGGGTTAGGGTGTCAGGCGTCAGGCCTGTTTCGCCCTGAATGTTCCCGATGAGCTGGTTAACAAAGTCATCCTGAAAAATACGGTCAGGTTCGCGCAGCCCTTGGTCACGAACAACTAAGCGTTTAATGAGCTTGTTAAACGCCTCAAGTTTCTTTTCAGGCTTGATGGCTCCAGGACTTATTCTGTCGTAGAAGTCATCTTGCTTTTTGGCCTTAGGATGCGGCTCATAAAAGTCAGCGTCACCTGCTAACCAACGGCCTCCGATTTCAGGGTGTTGCAACAGCCAGCCTATAGGGTCTTCATCATAGGTTTTACCTAGAATGCGAATAGGCTCCTCGGCCCCAGGAGTTGTGTCGAATGAGTTGAAAGGATTGAAACCTCCTCTGGCTTTCTTCACTCCAACCTTGTTGACTGGAACTCCAAAACTTTCAGCAATACCAAGTCCGAACACTCGACCTTGCCCGCCCTCAAAAGCAGCGTAGCTAATCGCCGCAGCTGGAACGCCCACGGTGGTGTCTCCCTGAGCCATAGCATAGGCCATATCGCCCACGTGTCCTGGGGCAAAAAAGTCCCGATTATTCGAGAGCCTTACTTGGTCAAGAACCGCAGCACGCTGTTCAGCAAGCTTTGCACTCAGTGCATCGACCTCGGCTTGTTGAGCCTTGAATGCAGCAGCGGCAACCTTCTGCTCGAACTGCACACGGTTCTGGTCAATCCCGAGGGCGTTAGAGAACGTTGTTTGAGCGTTGGCGTTGTCAACCTTGGTTGCAGCTTGCTTGGATTTAAACGTATTCAAATGGTCAGCCTGGCGTTGAGCTTCGAGGTCATTAAAAAACCCCTGATTGCGCTGTGCTCCGAACACCGAGTTCTGGGTGTTGGCTGCGATTGCCTCTAGAGCCTGCCCTTCACGTATCGACGGGTCGGAGGCTAGCGGGTTAAATATCCCCAATCCTTTGAAACCAGGCTGAGCCATACCTTGTCCCGCAAACCCTGTGGCCTGTAGGCTTTGAATATAAAGGTCAGCTGGAAGACCAGTGGGGATTTGGCCTGGAGTTGTTGCGTTCAGCCCGTTTTGGTTAAACAGCGAAAGCGCTCCACGTCCATCCGTAGCGGGGGCACCAGCAGGTGCAAGCTCCGCCTGACGTTCAGCGAGCAATGCTTCCAGTCCATCTGTACCGAATTTCTTTTCCAGTTGATGACGGTCTTTCTGCACATCATTTCTGAACAGCATCCCCACACCTACATGACGATTGTTAGGGTCAGTAGTATGCCGTGCAATTTGGTTCTGAAACCAGCGTCCCGTTGGTGACTCAGACACACCTGACAGGGATATATCGCCTGCATCCATAGCAGCCCGAAGACGAGCCGCCGCCTCACGGTCATACTGTGTCACTTCCGCACCACGCATAGAGCCACGCTCAGCAAGCTGAAGGTTAGCTGGAGCTAAGACGTTAGCCAGCGGGTCAAAAGCCTGGGGCGTCCCGCCTGGGTCAGGTACCGTGCCTCGTGAGGCTAGGAACTTAAGTACAGCTTCTTGTTGTTTTTTCTTTTTATCTGTATCCGCCATTAAACGGCCCTCCGTTGGTGAGCAAGCTTTGCAGTATCATCTGCATGATAGTGCCTTGGGGACTACTGGCTAGGCTATCCCCAAGGCCGCCTCCAAAAGCAGCGGCTTGGGGTTGTTGCTGCGGCTGGGGCGATTGCCCGTAGGGATTACCCCCACCCTGAGGAGCTTGGAACTGTCCCGCCCCTCCCTCGAAAAATCCACGCCCCTGCTGAAAGTCACGAAACGCTCCAACTTGCTGTTGGCGTCCTGCATCAATCCTTTGGGAGCCATCAGGGAACTCAAGCGGCCCACTGTTGCCGACGTTAAGCGCATCAGTCTGGCCCTGCAATGGGTCAAAGAATTGCTGGCGCTGTGGTGCAGCATAAGGTGTGAAGGAGGAGTCAATATTCCCTGATGCTTGCGCAATATCACCTCCCCCTCCACTACCACCCAACAACGAGCCAAGAAGGCCACCACCGAGTTGTTGAGCGGGATTTGAAAAACCTCCCCCACCACCGAGAATACCGCCAAGCAGGCTTTCGAAAATTCCACCAGCACCAGCACCGCCACCCATTCCTGGGATGCCTTGGTTAGATGTTATCCCAGGGGTGAACGGCGAGAACCCACCGCCGCCACTGATGCCATCCCCACCTGTGAGGCCACCAATTATACTGTTTAAAAAGTCCATGATAACCTCCTAAGGTGTAAACGCTTGAAACGGAACAGGCGTTGATTGAATACGGTCAAGATATTGCTGAATAGCTTGAGTCGGGTTTTGATTGTAGAGTTCAGGAAACAGTGTCTTAGCCTGATTGTTGATAATAATCTGGTTCTGGAAAGGCATTGAGTCCAAGATTTGCTGGGTCTGCTTGTTTGCCAAGCCCTGAGCATCCGTGCGAGCATCGCGCCCGAAGGTCTGACTTTGAAGGTCAGCCAAAGCAGCAGGGCTAAGGGTGCTAGTTCCCTGCTGTTGGGTTTGGGTTGTCGATGACGTCTGGGCTTGCTGCTGCTGATTGCTCAAGGAGTTGTTTGTTCCATCATTAAACCCACTCGTGAAGCTTGAGCGGTCGCCAACCTGACCCAGCGAACCAAACAACCTATCAACTAGGTCGAACGGCTGCGTACGGGCCAGGCTGTCTAATGTACGGTACTCATCAATTTCCTGCTGTGCGAACCCTTGCTGTTCAGAACCTGCTGAGCGAAGCGTATCAACGGCTCCTTGTTCCAAACCAAAGGCTTGCTGAAGAAGTCCAGGAGCTTGGAACTGTCTATCCCGCTCAGTTTGGTAGTTGTCGAACAGCTGTGCTCCGATAGTGTTGGTAAGGTTTTCAGTAAAGCGGTCAATTCCAAGTGCGTTTGTAACTCCATTGCGAGAGCCTCCGTACGCGCCTGACGCAATAGCCTGGCTTGTTGCCGCTGGCATGAAGTCCTCGGTGAAGGCACGGACTGTTGGCACAGCCAGCTGCGACAGGACGTTGCCCAAGTACGGATTGCTTTGAGGGTTAAGAAAATCTCCACTGAGGGTTTGGTTTGCAAGTGCGCGTGTCTGCTCGCCCTGTCCAAGATAACTTGAGCCGAGCTGAGTTGCTGCATTATTTCCTGCAATTTGGGTTTGGTTGACATTTGCATTGATAGGGCCTTGGTAACTTGCTTGTGGGGCACTATTAAACGCTTGGCCGAGGAAGTCAAGGCCGTTTTGAAAGAAACCAGAAGTAAATTGGCCCGGCCCTTGCATGGTCTGGCCGAATTGTTGGTTTGTCTGTTGACCCGTCTGCTGACCTTGTGTGTTGGTCATGACGTTCTGCAAAAGGCTTTGAAGGGTGTTCTGTTGGGTTTGGGATTGCCCTTGCGCATTGCCGCCCCCGCCACCAAGAAGACTTCCTACACCCTTGACAATCGACGGAGCAAAGGCTCCTAAAGCTGATAAAACCATTACAAAGCTCCATTCACTGCAAAGGGAAACCAGTTCCCGTTGAAACTAACAAGTGGCACACCGAGGTCACTTGCAAAAATAATTATCCCATCTTCCTGTGCGGAAGGCAGGTCAGTCGAAAGACAACTCGACGGACGTAAAGGTTTCCGACGCAGGTCTTCTTGTCTCCGCCAGAGCACAAACCGCTGAACCCAGGCAAGCAGTCCAGCAGGGCCTTCCTCGCGGCGAGGCGCTTCAGGTACTCTGGGTCTGATTTGAGCTTCAGTCATTACCGCCTCACTTTGCTTGATTTACCAAACAGGTCGATTGCGCTAATGCGCCACCTTTTGAGGGTACGTGTCCCCTCAATACGAAACCTAAAGTACTTGCTCTGGACATTCAAGTCTATAGGACATGATTTCTGAATATCGTATGGCCCTTCCCAGCTGACTTCATCACACATCTCATCACGGGAGCCGACATACAATCCAAGCTCACCAACGCTAGGCCCCTCCTGGTCAGGGTCTAATTCTACTCTGATTTTCTGCAGGGTTTTGAAATAAAGGTTCGAGCCAAGGTCTAGGTCTTTAGTCTCCAGCCTGATTACATCAGGGCTTTCACTAAGCGTGGGCACGTAACGTGAGCGCTTGGTGAGGCAACAGATTTCTTTTATAATCACCTGACCGCATGCTTGCCCTGACGGTAAGCATCGGCTCTCGCAATCTTTTCCCTGTGGGACTGCTGTTGCCTCACCAATACCCCCATAGCCTGTTGAGCCATAGAGTTGTTGACCATACCCAAACCCGACTTTAATGGTTGAGCAGATACGAAATGGGTGAGGATTTGCTGTATCGGTTACAGGATTGACCTGTTGGAAGTAGATGTTCCCTTGCTGGTCGGCTGTTATCCCGTCTTGGAACACGCTGACATTCTCAGCCGCTGTGCGATGAAGGTTCCAGATAGTCCAGTTTTTGTCACGGTAGTTATAAGCTACAGCACGGTTGTTTGTATTCGAGGTATCATCGGCATAGAAGAACACAACGTGTTCCTCAAGCTCATCGTTCCAAGCCACAAACCCAGACTGGACTTTGGGGTCGCAATTCAGGGTGTCGTAGATATAATCATGAATGTAGGGTTTGTCGATGAACTCATACTCAAACCCATTGGTTACGAAAATTCCCTTTTTAGAAAACCCATAGTGAGTCCGAGTAACCTCGGCAACAGCATGCTTGCCCACAGGGCCGACGCCTTCGAGCAGCCGCTCAACACTGAATACGTTAGGCGCTCCAACAAAGGTCATGCGGTGCATGGAGTCAGTGCCATAAAATATAATATCATCCCCCAACGGAAGGGTGGCAATAATCTCACTCTCCATGTCTCGGACGAAAAAGTCCCCTGCCAGATTAGACGGCAAGGTCACCCATGAGGTTATGTCGTCAGCATCTGACCACGCAATAGAGGTATCGCCAAAACCTCCGTTAAGGTTCAGGGCAATTAAAAAAGGACTACGGCGAATGAGCAAGTCGGCTGTATTAAACGTCACTCCAGGAAGTGGAGTGAATATTCCCAGCGCAGGGTCGTATAGCTGCACAGGGTCAACGCCGTTTGTAGCGACTACCTGACGCCCCCAGTTTACAATTTGCCACTGGTCACAATCGTCTCCTGTATAACCGCTACCGCGTATCTGCGTTCCGTTCGCTTCAGTCCACGAATAAAGCCCTGCGCTATCACCCCAAAACAGTGTTGGTACTGAGTCAATCCGATTGCTTTGCAGATGGGTTACACGCCGACCTGCGCCCCCGATGATAGGAACTTGTCCAAGAGCGGGCTGAACGCTTTGCTCAGTAAACGTAACATTCTGGCCTTTGGTGAAAAGCACAGATGTCCTGCTAGGCAAGGAGGGTTGAAGCCCTGCCATTATGTGTTCCTGTTCTATCCGAGCAAGCTTACGCATTACTTAGGTAGGCCTCCTATGTGTAAGAGTTCAGCCAAGGACTTGATAATAAGCCCAAGCACAACAGTAATAAGCCCCCAGGCTTTGGTCTTTATGCTCTTAATCTCAGCTTGAAGATTTTCAATCTCAATTTGTTGCGTAGCATTCATCTTAGCCTCCACAACGTGCATACGCTGCAGAAGGTCAACCTTGGCGCTCAGGCCCAATAGTGACTCTTTTAAATCCTTTTTCAACTCGTCGATGTCCCCTTTAGTTGCTGGGCGCTCGTCCATTACTAGCCCTCCCAAGGGGCTGACGGAAAGACTATTGCGCGCGTCTGGTCTGCGGTTAAGGTTGCAATCACAGCATCAAGTGAAGCAATGTAAGTTTGATAAGTTGCGATTACGTTTTTATTTCTTGTCAGGGACATGGTTCGCATAGCCTGACCTCGGAGCATACGGGCTTTGGTTATGCAGCCAGCACCGCAAAGCTCGGCCTTGGGCGAAGCCTGGGTTGCGTAGCGATTGCGTTCAGGGTCGTAGGTCACCTGCTTGCCATTAGTCAGTGCACGAGCAATTGCGGTCTTAGAGGCTTCGCCAATTTTAACCGCTCCATTACGAGCCACCCGAGCAAGCTGCATACGCATTGTCCCAGGCTTTTGGATTAAGAATAGTTTTTTCATGCTGCTTCTCCTATGCCAAACAGACAGCCGCTAACGGTTGTGCCTGAGAGGCTGATTACTGATATTTGAACTGAACCCTCAGTCACGGCGTCGATTTGAACCACCGTTTCAGTGTCAGTGTTTGACTGCTCCCATACGCTCGGGATGGATGTCAGAGCCACAGGCCAGTCGAAAACATACGTTCCCTCGGCCAGGTCTGTGAATGATATTTTTTGCTGAACCACGCCCTGACCGAGGTCATATCCGCAACCTGCAGGAAGAATGATGTCCCAATTTTCCAGAACGTCCTCTGGTTTGACCTGACAAAGCTGACCATTACGACACCCAAGCAAAAAGTCTGTGGGGCCTTGTCCTGAAGGGATAAGCTTGCAGTCCAGGGCTACGTTGTATGAGTACGAGAACTTGTTCCCACCAAGCGAGTTGCTTACAGGTCTTCCGACAAGCGGTGCTGCGAACTGAAGCTTTGAGGCAAGGTAGCCTGGGTTGGTGTCCCCTTGGTGGGTGGCGATTTGGTTGTTGCCTTGGGTTTGGCTGTTTATACCCATCTTGGCCTTTAGGGCTGCACAACCGCTCTGAGTAAGCTTCGACGTGTCAAACATAACCTTGATGTTTGTGTCCTCGTCTTCAATACAAATCCCGTTCCCGCCTTGAATGTTTCGTAGATAGGTCTGCCCGCTGACTGAATGAAACAGTGTCATGCCAAGCTGAGAAACAGTCTTAGGTTCAAATGCCCCGCCGCTTCCAGCTGAGAGTTCACACTTGTTACTCCCTGAGAACATGGCGACAGTTGTTGAGTCCGTTGGAACTCGTATCATGTCTTTTTGTTCCTCGCCTACAAAGCCGACATAGACATCAAAACCTGTGTCATTATGGAAGAACACAGTACGCTGCATTATCGGAAAGTGAACAAAGCTTGGCCCTGTTGCCGGGCCAGTGAACTTATATCCACCGAAGCAAGCTTGGTCTGTGGTCAGGTTAACTGTCCCGCCACTAAGCTCAAACGGGCATGTGCCCAATAATGAGTCTAGTTTACGAAAATTCCTGCTAACCAGAATGTCCCAACCAGCTTCACCGAAGTCAGGAATACTAAGACCAATTTTGTTTGTTGTTTCTGCACTCATGTCAGTCTCCGTCTGTTCTAATCCATTTGAAGTGTCCAAGACACCTCGATATCGTTGTTTTTTGTAGGCTTGAGGGCCTTGGTTAACCACCTTGCTCCAAGGGTCGCGCCTGTCTTTGTACAGTATAGACCCATTTCAGTTATCTCGCAAGGCGGAAGGTTGGTGAACTTAGCTGTGAATTGAACAGCATTACCTGTGACCACTGCTGATGTGACAGGAACTCTGACAAGCTCGTCAACAAGCTGTGTCATTTCAGGCGTGGTTGGGGTAAGCCCTGGGTCAGTGCCCACGGCCATCCAGCGAAGCTGATTGCTGATAGTCCCCGCCACAAGTTCACGAGTTTTGTTAACAACACTCATCGGTTAGCTCCAATGTCCAGCTGAGGGTGATGGTATATTTGTGCGGAATGTACTCTGTTGGAATGGCCTTGACCAGCAGAAGCTTCTCTCCCACAAACAGCCCGACCTCGCCAAGGTCTGCCGTGTCCACACAGACGTTTGAGGCGCTCCATTTAAGCGAGTGTGCATCAACCGCAACAATTGCCTCCGACCCGCCTGTTTGGGATTGAAGCCCTAAAGCGTCAGCGGCGTTCTGTCCGCCCGAGCCTACAGCAAAACGCGCAGGTTGTTGCAGAGCCTCAAGCAGCAGTGCCTTGCCTCCATCAGGCATGCACGACGAGGAGGCAAGTTTGCTCTTAAGGTCAATGAATGTTATCTGGTCAGTGAGGTTGTCGTATATATTAACATCAGCCATAGTTGCCGCACCTTCCTTGTTGAGGCTGACAGCAAGTGAAACCACCTGCATATGAGCCGTTTGTTATTGCCCCAAATCGGGCCTCTTCGTCAGCACGTTTCGCTGCACCAAGTTTGCGTTGAAGAATGAACTCGCTTATTTGGAACGTCTCAGGGTCTTCGAGAAACTCACCCATGTCCTGAAGGATGATGTTCTTAATCAGCGAACCGCACGGAATGTCAGCCTCGCTATCAGGGCCACACTCAGAGTACTGCGCAACCTTCACCCACGCAGGACAGGCATCGAAGCAGACCTCCGTACCCAGGCGGTCAACTCGGATTGTATAGTGCTCCCTTGCAAGACATTTTTTAGTGTGAGCCGCACCTAGAACCGCCTTAACATTCTTGGGTGGAGTCCATTCAGGAGTCCTGACTTGGAATACTTTTTCCATATACAGGTATGTATAATCTTTTTCAACAAACTCAACAGCATCGCAAATAAGCGAAGCTATTACCGAGTTGAACTGGTCGCCTCGATTTACCTTGTCGGATATTTCCGTGAGTAGTTCAGTGAACGTGGCCATTGAGTTTCCAGAAAAAGATTAAAGAAGGGCAGCCCGAAAGCTGCCCCTACGGATTAGATTAGGTCGTCAATTGGGTCGCTTGGCAGAGGAGGACTTTTACCCTCACCTTCGCCTTCACCCTTGCCCTCTTTACCGCCGAGGATAAGTACACCTGGAACCTCGACCTTTGGGTCTGGTCGAGGAGGGCCCTCGCCTGGGCCAGGGCCTTCACCCTCACCTTCGCCTTCACCCTCGCCCGGCTCTTCGAACTGAATACCAGTCGTAGCGCCGCAGCCTTCTTGGTCAGGAAGCTCATTAACAGCCGCAACCTCGGCACAATCACCACACTCACCAACCTTAGTTGGACAGCCACAACCTTGACACGCCACAGGCGCAACACGGTCGCAGTCAACACGAGCTGGAGGACAAGGAAGCTTAGGTTTCGGAAGCGAGCATGTTGTATGTGGAGCTGGAACAACACATTCATAACAGTCTTCACCGACTTCACAGATGTTTTGGATAATCATAGAGTTCTCTGGATTGCCCATTGAGATTGTACACTCAGTAAGGAAACCAAAGTCATCACCATCCTGGCCTGTTTTGCCACAACCGTTTGATTTAGCTGCAAGGCTAGAGAAGTCATAATGCTTGGTATCGCGATTGCGAACAGCATGATAACCAATATTCGCCATATCCAAAATCATTAAGCTTGAGTCCCAAGGTTCACCCATGAAGTGAAAGTCAGGATGAACTTTGATAGCAATGGTTCCGAACACCCCGCGAATTTTCATAACCCGCATACCGCCATTCAGGGTAGCCATTGTCATCTGGAACTTGGTGTTAGCTCGTATCATACGCTCAAGGTTGATTGCAGCGTTACGTCCTGCAAAAGCAACACGAGTTTCTGAACCAAACACAAACAAGAAATTAAGGTAATCTTCAAGCTCGTTGAAGCCCATCGCAGCGTTAGGGTCACGGATGATGTAGTTATCAGGCGCGTAACGCTTAATCATCGTCTCAATCCCGTCCATTGTGCGGACGAGTTTACCGTTACGCTGTGACGTATGCATAACACCGAAAAGCATGGAACGCTCAATATCGCTTGAGTGCTCATGCAGGGCATCAGCTTTCATCTCGTCGAGCGGGTTACCAGTGACATAATCAATCTCTTTGGCTGTACCTGTGATGCAATAACCATCACGGAAGATTTGAGTTTGATTTGACCGAGGTGTTGGGTCACGACGAATTGGACTAGGGTTGCAAGACTTTTCTTCAAAAGCTGAACCCATCTTAACCAAGCAGTCGCTCATACCACAGCCAGCTTCGGCAGGGGCAGTGAACTCTCGCGGTGTTGTTCCAGCATAACCACGGATAACCTGAAGGTTAATCAGTTGGTCTTCACTTGCGCTGACACCAACGGGCGCACAAGCGATAAGCATAATTTCACCAGTGACGAAATTCTTGAGTTGTTGGTTTTCCTTAATAGTCCAAGGGGAGCCTTTAACTTGAATGACCTGAGGTGTTCCGCTCACGCCGCCAGCATCGTCGTACTCGCCGCAAATTGTAAGCTTGCGTTTGTCGTACTTTTTCTCGAACCAACTGACTTCTGTTGCACGAAGAGCTGTTTGCTTTTTCATTGCGCTCGTGAGTGCATACAGCGGGGTCTTGTTGACCAAGCTTGGCGCATTGCGGAGAATTTTACCTCGCAGCGTTGTCGGAGCTTCTCCATAACCATGAGAAGCAGATTGCTTAAGGCCAGGAGGGCAAAGGTTTTCAATACCCCCTGGCGGTGTTAATACTTGTACCATTTAAGGCTCCTTTAGTTGTCGTCAGACTTAAAGGTGTCTGAACATACCATCAAGATTGTCTCCAATGGGATTAGCTCCGCCAGGGGTAGGCAAATTCGCATTGCCGCCGTTAAGCTGAGGGTGTTGTCCAGCAGGGGCTTGTTGCCTCTGTTGGTTACCACCAATAAAAGGCGCAAGAGCTTGTGATTGCTCACTGATAAGCTCTGCTGACCTACGCGCTACGGCGTTAATGAGGCCATCGGATAATTGCGCTCGTGCCCATTGAGGGTCGGACGCAATTTCTTGCATGGCTCTGGTAAGGGCCACTTGTCCAGCTGGTGAGGCTTTAACAGCCCGAACCAGTTTGGGATGCAGGTCAGTCATACGGGTCTCAAACCTACGTCGGCCTTCAGCAGCAGCTTGTGTTTGCTGGTTCTGCTGTTGGGCGGTTTGGATGTCACGCTGAGTGAACTGATATGTGTGTGCGGCAGCTTGACGAACTGCCATTGAAAGCAATGCCCCGAGGGCTTCTTGCGCCTTGCCAGGTTCTGGCGACTGCATCATCTGAAGCAGGTTGTCAGGGACGTTGATTTTCAAGTCATCAAGCGATTGCTGGAATGTTTTCGGCTGTTCGGGTTGCGCGGAAGGCTGTTGTTGAGCCAGGCGTGTTAACGCCGCAGTGTTCTGACGGAGGTACTCGGCAATAGCATCAGGCTGCGTAGCAGGTGCAGGAGTGGGCTGTTGCGTAGGGGCAGGCTGTTGTGCGGCAGGCTGCTGCTGTTGCGCTTGACGTTGCTGTTGCTCGAACCAGTTCTCACCCTCAAAAGGGTTTGGCTCTGGCTGCGCTGGCGCGGCAGGCTGTTGTGGTTGTGCTTGCGTAGGCTGTTGCGCTGGAGCCGCTTGCGGTGCTGGTGCTGGTTGTGGAGCAGGCTCGTCCAGCCCCAATAGCATGTCAATCGCACTCGGCTCAGGTTGCGCGTTCAGTTGGTCAACCATCGACCCCTGGGGTGCAGGGGTGTTGTTAGGGTTCGCTGGGTTATGTGGTGTTAATCCGTCCATTTTAATTCTCCATCAGGGCTATGGTATTCGCGATAAAATCTAAGAACTCCAAGCGCTCGCGAATTTTCACTTGCAGTTCTATAACCAATTTGACGTCGGTTGCGTCAGCCTGGACTAATTGTTGGTGCAGGGCCACTAGGGACTCCTCCACCTGCTCCTTGAGGGGCAGGAACTCCTTGGCCTGGAACACCTCCCCCAGGAATACTTGGGATGCCTTGGGTAGCTCCTCTGCCTGTATCATTCCTAAACTCCTCTATGTTTTCCGCTCCACCAAGATAGGCTATGCGGTCAAACAGCTTGAACAAATCGTAACCCATTCTCAGCTCTGGGTCTTGGAGCACAACTTGGAAAAGCTGTGTCCAAAGCTGAGCTATAGCTACTTTGTCCATTGGTAGTGTACCATCATGTATAGGAAAATAAAAGTCCCCAATGATACTCTGCGCAGTGATTTCCTCAGAAGTGTCTGGCTGTCCAGCTCCTAACAAGTCTTCCACACTACCAGCAGCATCGTTCACAGCGTCTTCGCCATGCAGGGTTATAGAAAAATCATCCGATAGGAACTGCATGTTGTTCAGGGCTGATATTTCTTTGAACTCGCTGATGCCCTGGGAGCTTATCCGCATGCTTTGGGCCGCCATACGGTTGGATGAGCTTTCGTTAGACGAGCGAACTTCCGTAGCTGTTTTGCGGCTGCCGCCTTTTTGCTGACCTCGCAGATTATCGTTTGTCCCGCTTATCATGTCTCCGATTTGCATGATTGTTGCAAGAGAGCTGATGTTTTGTGCCGTGGGGTCTTTAGGAGTGAAGTCTTTCAGAATAGTATTCACGTCACGGCCCTGCGATGCAGTCTTGAGCCTAACCAGTGCCCCGCCTTCTTGGTTAGCTTGAAGGTCAGCGGCGTTGATTGCGCTAGGGTCAAACAGAATTTTCTGGTTAATAACTTGACGCAGTGATTTAATGTGACTATCAAGCAGAAACGTGGCTGTTTCCTGAATATCCCCAAGCAAATCAGGTGCGCCTACTGAGCCAAACGAGTGACCATCCCCGTAGGGTTCGATGACACAGACAGGATGACGCTCATGGTCATGGTTGTACGGAGCTGCATAAGCGATTACGTCCTTGTTCAGCATGATGATTAACCACTTAGCAGGCATTTTAGGGTCAAAGTCCGTGTCGCCTTTGGGTTCAAAACCATACTCTTCAGGAATGATTTCGTATGTTCCAGTGTCAACCTGAATAAGTCCTTTAATGCGATTGTTGGCTGTGTCATAGCCGCTAACACGATTACGAAAGCTCATTCCGTCAACCTGGTCATGGTTGGCCCATTCGGTTTTAATCTTGCTCGTGTGGGCAAGGTTGCCCAACAGTCCCTGCTTGGTGATATAATTCTTACGTTTGAAGCTTCTCCATGAGACAAACTCGCCCTCAGTAGCAACCTCGCTCATGGGCACTGACGGGTCAGGAAAGAACAGAAACGGGTCAACAACAGTTGTGGAGTTGCCTTCAAATGTAGTCTGAACAGACGCCTTGCGAGTTGCTGTGCCGTCAGGTTTAGAGCTAATCTCACGACGCAGAGCACGTTTAATATCCCACTCGACGTGCAGAATACCAGTTCCATACAGTTGAGAGTTCCAGAACCAGCTCCAAAACTTGTTGATTATTTTTGTGTGGTCACCGTCGTACTGAATTTTCTTTTCCATGAGCCGAGCTTTTTTAAGGTTCTCAGGGTCATACGCTCCTAGCTGAAGCATGGGCTTACGTCCAGCAAAGGTTTGTATCATGTACGTGCAGATAGTCTGCATGGTTGAGAAGATATAGGGCACAGCAACATCGCGTCGGATTTCTTGATGAGGGTCAATTTCCCCTTTACACATAGATTTATGTTTGCCTTTGGCAAGCTGGCTCTCAGCAAAAGCCAAAAGCCTAAGTTCAGCGGCACGCCAACGAGGATAGAATTTACACATTTCCTTCTCGCTGGAGCTAATACGCTCCCTGACAAACGTCAAGAGTTTCTGGTGGTTCTCACTGTGCTGGGTGTTTTTATCAGGGTCAGCAGCAGTGAAGGTTTCAGCATAGTTAACAAAACCTTTGGTGGTGGAGTCCATAGGTCTGCTTTACTTTGAAGGTTGAGCGCTGTAAGAAGCTTCGTTTGCCTGCCACTCGGTGTTCCAGGCTTTCTCGTCCATGACCTCAACGCCAGAGCGAGCCGAGGCTAGGGAGAACGCTTTGAAAGATTTTTCCTTAAGCGAGGCTGTTTCTTTCAAAAACGGCACAATTAGGTTGTCGTCTTTAGGCAGGTCGAACATGGGAGTTTGCATAGTCCGAGGAACACCTTCGTCAAAGTCCATACCGCCCTCACGCATAGGGCTCTCGCCTGCATGTGGCACGAAAACAACAACCTGCTTTTTAAGCACACCGTTTTCTTTATAGTGAATAACTTGTTCAGTCATGAGTGACTCCTAGTAAGAGGGAACGCCGAAGAAATACAGGCGCGGAAGATTGTAGATGACACGAGCTGGGACGTCCTCGGCTCGATTAGGCCCTGCCGTTCCACCGCCATCAGAGAAGTGGAAGTTGGTGTAACCAACCTCAGTGTCCCAAGATGCTGCTCCACCAGGGGGAACAGTTGTAACAACATCAGATGGGATTACAAAACGGTTACCCTGATAGTGTTCGCTGGCGAAACCGTTAGAGTAGTCGATGTGCTCGCCACGAATAGCCCCGCCCTGACGAACTTGCACATGAACCTGAACGTCTTGGTGTGAGCCAGTAGAATTGTGGTTCAATGTATCGTATTGCGGATAACCCCGTCCGCCAAAGTCTAAGCGGCCTTCAAGGGCTGCACACGAGTACGGATTGATAACAACCAGCGTATCGGTCTCGGAAGCAAGCTGGTTGTACGCGCGCACAGGCAAACCAATCAGTGCAGACCGTAGCACGTTGACTGTGGGTTTTGTTGAACTAACGGCACGAACAGGGTTGGTATCACCCGCCCGAAGAACACGTGAACCTTTAGGCAACCGCTCGGTTCCGCAAGCTGTCAGCAACGAAGGCTGAACACAATCAGAAGCAACTGCGCCTGTTCCATCAGGGCCTGTATGCGAAAGCTCCATCACCGTGGGAGGAGTGTAGGTTGTTCCATCGGCAAAGGTAATAGTTGTCCCGTCATAGGTTGCAAAGGTATCAGTGTCAAGGTCAGGAAGCTCCGTCGAGTCATTAACCACAAACGAGAACTCGCTATCAGCAATAACAGCCCCATCTTCATCGTAGCACTCGAAGACAATCCGCACAAACCCATCTGTCGGGTTGATGTTAAGTGTTTCCTTATAGCGGCAACGAACATCTTTCTTGCCCTCAAGAACCAAAATTCGACTTTCCAGGCTTTCTTTGCAAGCCTTCAGCCAGTCAAGGTAGGCTTGTGCGTTCGAGGCCACACCATCAGGACTATCCGCAGGGGTATTGGCTGCATCACAGCAGTCGTTCTGACCTGCAGCGTTAATTACATCTGTATCGCTCATTTTAAGTTTCCTTTTCCGTTGTTTGTTTTCAAGCGAGGGTCAAGGTCTGCGTCTTCGCCCTCACACTCAATAGCCTCAATCAGCTTGGCTGACTTTTTCTCATGTTGAGCAACAAGGGCATCAAGACCCTCCTGGGTTTCAACCAGCACAGCCCCCTCAGGCGGCGGGTTTTCTGCATCAATAAGCCCATACTCCGCTGAAGGAACAAAATCCTCAACCTCAACCTGAGGTTCTTCCCAAAAGTAAAATTTCATATCAGGCATCTAATGCTCCTATGACAAGGTTTCGTGGGATAAACTTCCACTCCAGCGTCGAGCGCAGCCCACCAATCCAGCGGCTGTAGGCCGAGGTCTGAGAGCCATTCACATTATCCCGAACCCTGGTGCGTAGCTCCACAACAGCCCCCGCTGGGACGTTATAACGTCCGACCTGAATTGTTCCAATTGACATTATGTCCACTGGAACACTTCGTATAACATTAGGATTTGTGTCCTGGAGCTTGTCCCGATAATGGTAACGCTGGTTTGTTCGCGTGAGGACAACGGCTCCGTTAATTACCAGCTGATAGTCCACCCACAGGTAACTCCGTGCTCTGCGGACTCTACGATACCATGAGCCAAGCTCAAAGTCCCCACTAAAATCGGTCACACAGCTGGGACTACGAATGGTTCCAGTGTGCTCTTTAGACCAGTTAATCCTGGTCTCAGTTCTTTGGTTGGCAGTGCGAACTGGACTCCAACCTGTCCACCAGCCCGAAGGGGCAGTAACCCCTGTGAACGGCCCTGTACAGATGTCGAGCTCCAAAGCTTTCCCTGTACCATTTTTTGAAAACTCGACATCAGGCATGGAGGTTTAACCTTTCGTGTTTGCGTTGGCCACGGTGAACACACCTGCTTTGTCGCAAGTACCTTCAAGCTTAAACTGGAAGCACCATGCCGAATAGGCATCAGCAACCTGCGCAACAGGTGCTAAAAGGTTTGCATCTGCAAATGGTGCATCTGCGTCACCAGCAATTTGAATACCATTAACAAATGTGCCTTCGGCTTCAACCTCAACACCCGTTTCAGGGTCGAGTGGGTCTTTCAGAATGGTGCTATCGCACGGCGCAGCTTTCACCTTATAGGCACAAAGGTGCTCAGGCAGAACCTCAAACTTCTGCTCACCATCATCGGTGAGGAAAGCAATGCTTGCGGCTGCAAGAGCAGCTTTAGCCGCTTCTTCAATGGTTCCTGAAAACTCACCCTCAAGAGCAAAGTGCTCAACCTCGGCCTCTAAGGTTTTAGGAATAGGGGTAAAACCGGCCCCTGCAAATTCAACATCTGACATATCAGGTCTTTCTGTAACTTCGTTGGTCTGCAGGTTGAGCCAACTTTCCAAAATAATCTCTTCGCCCTGCATGCAAAGAATTTGTTGCAGAGGAACACAGTCCTCTTTAGTCTGCCAGCTGTTGACTGACGTTATAGGTTTAAGCTGTGGGTCTATCACAGGCTCTCCACCAAGGAGTTCAATCATTTCGCAAAGCTTCTCCCACAGGGGAGCAAGCTGCGGATGTATCACAGGCGGCGACGCTGGGCCTGATGGTGGAGGACAGACGCCATTAAGCACCAGGTGTCTCCTTACAAACAACATATGTGACCTCAATCATGTCCCGCAACGTCGAGCTTGGGTTGTCTGGCCCAATAGTAAGCTGAAACAGCGGGCCATTAAACCCTGAAGGTTCAGACCAGCTCACCGTGTCTCCTTCGTGAAGGTTAACAAGCGAGCAATCTTCAGGGCCGCAGCCCCCTTTAAGCTGTGCTGCATTGTCGTTAGTCCCAACCCCGCTAAACGAGATTGACGTGATAAGATGAGCGGGTGTAAGCCCCAAGTCAGCCTCGGTGAACACCAACGGTTCTTCGCCAGGCTCAGGCCCCACAAACGTAGCTGAACCTGTGCAGTAAATCTTAACAGCTTCTGGCTCGGTTTTATCAGGCGCAGGCAGATAGCCTGGACAGACCTCCGAGTCATCTGCGACATCATGCCCTGCCGAGTAGGCGATGTTTAAATCACCAAGACACTCGAACTTACCGTCAGCCCGAACCTTAACAGCCCGCCAAAACGGAACACAAGTCCCGTCAGCACGTTTTTCATAATAAGGCTGCAAGACGGTTGCTGGGGTGTTGTTCGCACAATTCCCACATTGGCTCCCATCTTTGTGAGGAAGAACACCTGTGTCAGGTTGAATGTAGTTTACTCCAGCCATGAGGCTCTCCTATGCGCAGATGATTGAGATTGTGTAACCGCTTGCGCAGTTCAAATGGGCGTTTATGTCCGTTGACTGCGCTGGGGGTACATCCATGATTGAAGACTGACCTGTTCGCGGCGTGTACGCCATGTTGGTGTCAGTGGCACACGCCGAGGAGATTGTGATATTCGTTATGCTCTGGTGGTTAACGCCAGACAGAGTAAGCACACCATCAATCACAGACCCACCTTGCTGGCGATACTCAAACATTCCACCATTCACAACTACATCACCGCAGGTAATATCTGAAACCCCATCACCAAAGAACGAGCACTCACGCACCTGTGTAGGCGGCGTGGTGTCGTCTTCTGCATACAGAACACAGGTTGCTGGGTTAGGGTCAGTCGTCAACGGGCCTGTCGGGTCTCCGCCCCCTGGGTCACCGCCGCCCTGACCAAAGTCAGGTGTACATGTTCCGAGAATATAAATATTCCCGTCTGCTGTTTGCTCAACAGGGTTAACAATCTGCGACGGACCAACAAGGTTGTTTAAAATGTATGGGCCATTGTCAGCCTGATTAAGCGCGTTATCATTCGCGCCACCTTCGAGCCAAACAGCAAGAACCGTATCGAACTGACTAGGATGCGGAATACTGATTGTCTGGTCTTCCCCAACTTGGAAAGGACGTTGCCAAAGCGCAAGCCCACTCGGGAAGCAAGTAAAGCTCCCACCACCCACTGTAGTTGTTTCACCACCTGCATTATCAGCCAAACACGCCTTAATTAGGGTGTTGATTTCCTCGTCAGTACGGGCTTCGCTACCGCCACCCGACTGGTCATCAATACAAGCCTGAATAGCCGCTTTCAGTCTAGCATCATCCAGAAAGGCTGTGAGTGAGTTATCAATATTCGTCTGCGTAACATAGGTTGAGCTCAAGGCCGCTGTCAACCGTGTGATGAAGTCCTGGTTCGCAACCAGCTTGGTAATCAGCGCCGCACAGAACTCAGGGTCGTTTGCCAACACATCGGCATCGACGTTGGCCCAATTGACCTGAACACAAAGCGCACCATCGACATACTCAAGCCAAACAAAGTCCGCACTACCTCGGACTTTAATTGCCACGTTAGTTGCGACAGGAATTGCACTTTCACCGTCCGTAGGGCAGTCGCCCTCTTTCGGGCAAAGCGTATAAAGCACACAATAGTCAACATCCCCATTTTCCTGACAAACACCTTCGGCCCAGAAAAACCCTGGAGCTTTAACAATGGCATCTTCCCAGGCTGTTCCGTTCCAGCGTTCCCACTTGGTTCCGTTCCAGTTAACATAGCCTGTTGGAATACCTTCGGCAACCTCAGAGGCTGTCCATGTAGGCCGCCCATCGCCATTGATACCAAGAGGACGCTGCTGACAGACCGTACCACGCGCATTGAACACGCTAACGCCGCCACCTGCATTCAGAACAATCTGTTCCCAATCTTCCGAATAGCCAACCTCACCTGGAGTTCCGGTTGTGCTAATCAACTGCCATGAGTTATTACCGTCAGTGAAAACCGAGCCTGGTGTCAATCCACCAAGTTGCTCAGCTGCATCACACCAGCAAGTTCCATCATACATCTGAAGCTGCCCGCCGTTCGCCCCTGACCCGCCAAAGTGAAGCAAACCGTTTGAGGCTGGCTGAACATAAACACTACCACTAAAACCCACGTAAGGGTTAGCTACCGAGCCGACATTGCCTTGACCTGTTTCGCCGCAGCCGCCTGGACAGCCATCAATAGCTGACGCTGGAATGGAACCATCAGGAAAATCGCTTAAGGTAATCCCGCTCGAAAGGTCAAAGGTTTCTTTGCCATTCGCAGTGACACCTTTTTTAATTGTAATCGTCCCATCATTTGATGTAAGACAAAAAGGCAGGCCACTTAAGCCCTGACCGTTAATATAATCTGTTCCGCTCATCAACCGCTCCTATGCGAAAATAATTTCAACCGCTGAATACGTTACCGTACCGTTGGAAGCACACACAGCAACAAGCCCCGTGTAATTAAGTTTTTGGGTTTCACCTGGATGGACAGCAAGCCCACCTGGCCCTGCCTTTGCACCGTCACCCTTGAGCCACAGGACGCCAGCAGACGTTGGGCTGTTGGTTATGACAACCTCGCTTCTTGCAGGATTTGCTCCAAACACAAGCACAGGCGCATCACCTGGATTTACACACCCCGCAGGTGCGCAATTCATAACATTACCTCCAGCCTGACGAACAGGGACTGGTACACCAGTGGCACAGCCTTCAATAGGAAGCTTGTACCCGTGGGGAACAATAAACGTCTTCGGCTGCGGTGCTGGTCTGCACCCACACTTTGACGCAGGTTTGTTGGTGTTAATACAATTTGGATTGCTGCACATTTACACTAATCTCCAATTTCCTACCACCTGACTCAGGGGTAATGTTTGTTCTCCGTGAGTTTCCCCTGAAAGGAAGAAACCCGAAGCATGTTTAGCTGCGAGGGAAACAGCCATTGCGAGTGCATCAGGGCAGTCTTTTTTACCTAGAGGCCAATCTAGGAGCTGGGTTTCAAGGTGGGTGAAACGGCGCTCATGTGTAATGTATCCGTTGCGGTATCGGGATTGTAAAGCCAATTCTACACGTTCTGTCTTTTTATTCAAATTTGTAATGCTCTCCAGCTCCACGTTCATAAAGTTCCTCCGAAGCATCTCATTAAACGTAAACACCAGCGAAGCTTGATAAGCATTGCTTTCAATCCCAAAAACCCGCATAGGGTTGTACTGCGAGCAGACCCTAAGCATTTCCTCCTGAAACCTATCGGGCAGTTTGTCCTTCCCCTGGTAGCCCTCGCTTTCCCGTACAAAGAACTGACCCTTCTCGGTCAGGCTAACCACGGCAATCGAGGCCATGTCAGATTTGCGGTCTTCACTGATAGCTGGGTCGGCAGCACCAAACGTCAGAAACGCCTGACCATAAGGCAGACGATTGTAGTAAAACATTTCCTTGGTGAACTTTCTGGCCCCGTCAGGAATTTCCTTATTGTCATACTCCAGATGAAACTCGACGTTCTTACCCTCAAGTGTCCAGGCTGCTTTTTCCTTCTCATACCCTTCACGGTTCATCCATTCAGGCCACCAAGGCTCACCATCTACATCCATTACACCGAAACGAATAGTCACCCACTCAGGGCTTTTGATAAAACTCCCCATTAGGCTGTTGGTTTGTAGCAACGTGTTCACGGCAACAATAGTCGGTGGATAGCCTCCTCGACGGATAATTTTCGGCAGCATCGGTTTAACCACCTTAAAGAACCTTGAGGAGGTTTTTTCAATCTGCACGCTTGAGCTAACTGCTTCCTCGTCTTCATAATCATCGAGGACAATTTTCTGCGGACGTTTAGACTTTTTGTTCATCCCGCGCATCTTTGCACTCCGCCCCTTGACCTTAATCGACACACCGTTCTCAAGCTCAATCTGCGTATCCTGCCAAGACTTGCCTGAACGAAGCGGAGGTCTAAGCTCACCGAAGGTTTTAATGAACCGCTGGTTCTCATCAATGGTAGCTTTGACATGACTAAGCTGGTCAACCATATGGTCTTCACTAGCCGAGAGCAGCAGACTAAAGTCCACAATTTGCCAGGCTGTTTCAATCACACTTGTTGCCTTCATGAGGGTTGTTTTAGAACTTCCACGAGGCATCATTATTTGAATGTTCTGAAAGTTAATCGCAAAGACAATATCGCCCTTGAACATCTTGAAAACATAAACCCACTGTGGCTCATGGTCGCTTCCCATATTCCAGCGGAAGTTCTTAACAATCTTGTCAAGCTCGCCATAACGTGTCAGCCATTTTGTTTTACGAAGCATTATGGCGAGCACGCCTCGATGCAGCCAAGGCATGAAACAGTCTGCGCCCTTGCGCGGCTCAATGTAATCTTTGTTCGCATCAAACAAGTCCTCGCTTTCACCATTACGCTCAACCTCAAACCGATGCTCTTGCATGAAATAGTCGGGAATGATGTTCAGGCAGAAGTAAACATGGTCATCGTACAGCCGTTGCATACGAGCATCATCGCCTAGCTGGCACCACTCCTCATCCCTACGCTTGCGCTCGAGTGTGCGCTTCGGTGCCCGCTCAACATTCACGCTTCGCTGATATTCCTTGGTCATGCGCTTGCCTCCAAGTCAGCCCAATCAACCCGAAAGTCAATAACCCCAACTCCATCAGCCAGAGGCCTCGTTAAGGCCGTGCGCACAAACTCCTCGGCCCTGCCTTCTTCATACTCCGCCTCGGTTGGCTGGTTGAAAAACATAACAGGAACAATTGCCTTCCCAGGCCAGATAACCTTAGCCAACGGAACATAGAGCCGTCTAAGCTCTTGACGTCCTGCACGTTGCTGGGTTAGCTTACACTCCCCAATAACCACCGAGTGTTTCCCCACAACCGCCAAGTCCATCTGTGCCCAGCGCAGCCCTGCGCTTCCACGCTTACCGCCTTCCAGCCAATACCTTACCCACTGGTCATCCAGAACCTCAGCCAGCCTCGGAGGCAGAGCAAGCTTCAGCTTCCGTCCCAGCAGTTGCTCAAACTTAGTCCCGCGCTTCGCTGAGGCGCTTTTGCCCACTCCGCCCTGCGGCAATGGCTTTTTGCTGACGCTCAGCGATGCTCGCAATATCTTCCGCTTGGTCAAATTCGCCTTGGTCGTGCTCCTGCGAGGAGGCTTTGATTTTCTTGATGGCAGCTCCGTCAACAAGGGCAAATTCGTGAACTTGGGTTGTTTGTTTACTGAAGCCAACTCTATCTCCTAAGGTTTCGATTATTTTTAACAGCTCACCAGTAGTCATTCCATCGCTTTCTCTATGCACCCGCTGAAGAAGCTTTTCAATAACCATACCAGTTGCAAGTTTCGCTTTGTTCGCTCCAAGCAGGTCGAAATCAACTCCCGTCATCCCTGCTTTTTTGAACACCCGCGACTTGCGTATTTTTTCCACCATTCCCTCGCTCAGCCCTGTCGCGGCCTGAACATGGACTGCTTTTATGTCCTCAACATTTTTCCAAAGCCAGAAGGCAAACCTGTGTGAAACATCAGTCGGGTCAACTAGACCCTGACCCTGCGGAACAAAAACAGGACTTTCATCCGCATCGTCCTCGGCCCATGTTTCAGGCTTAAACAGGCTTACCTTCTTCGGCATGGTCTAGACCAGTCCTTGCAACCGCTGCGTTGCAACAGCACGGCCAAACAGTCCACCGCCAATACCCAGCGCAACAAGCAGGTCAAGAGCCGCTTGTACAACTGTGCCTGCATCTGCACCAATACCTAGCTCTTTTAAAGCAAAAGCAACCGCCGCGATAAGCAGACTCAAAATTCCTTTGCTTTGTAAAAGTCCTTTAGTTCCGTTCATATCAGTCTCCTTGGTGCGAGTTGATTTTGTGGACTCGGGAGCACCAGTCCCTCGCTCACGTCCTAAGTATTCATCAGGCAGGGTGCCACCGCAACAACCCTCCCTGCTCTCGCAAAGCGGGTAGTCTGACCAAGCAAGCTCAACATGCACCGAGTCCACACTAGGCCAGTCGATACCAAAAGTGGCCTGAATGCCCAGCTCTTTCGCGACCTGCTTCAGATGGTCAGTGACTATACGGTAATAAGTCTGTCCCCACACACCAACCCCGCGTTCATCATAAACCAGGATGTCCACAGCATGACTAACCTTCCTAACCCCACCATGACAGCAAGCCAGCCTTGCCAGATGTCTGCTCTCCTCGAGCACAGGAGTTTTGCCCTTTTTATAAAGCTCGAGTTGACGTTCGTACGAGCGCACTCCTTCGGTTATTTTAAAATCATACCGAGAACCTTTAGCCCCATCAATCATAAGCTGCTGCAGGTCAGGATGAACACCTGCGAGGTTCTCGCCGCCTGTAAGCTTACCCATTGGACGCCTCCTCCAGCAAATCCCAAAGTTCCCAAGCCCGCAAGTTGGAGCCAAGCCAATGAACAGGCCCACGACTGCGACCATGACTTGCCACCGCCAAGAACGTGGTTAGTTTTTGAAGCCGCTCTGCCGTCAGCGTCTCATAGTTCGCCTTGACAAACTCCAGCACAATCTTAAACTTACCGCCATGTCCTGTAGGGTCTTCAGGATGGGGCGGACAGAAGTAAGCAAAGTGCTCCAGCACCCATTCCCCATACATCTCCGACAGCACGGTTTCAGGCCTCGGCATACCTGCTTGGTACTTTTCGTCAAACACAGGCCCGATAACAAACGCCTTTGCCTCTCGAACCCAGCGCTCGTACAGCCCAAACCCAGCACCCTCGCCAAAGTCCAGAGGCTCCTTAAGCCCCACGCCTTCCTTGGCCAGCCAGAGCTTAACCATGCGGAAAATATCCACACACTCATCTGCCGCTACACCATAACCAACAGCATCCCATGAGTCCCACTTACCACCACTAAGCTCGCGCATTGTGGCAGGAACATCAGCCAGAACGTAGGGCGTATATTTCGCCAGGTTCTCAAGCACAATCACAGGCCAATTCTCCAGACAACGCCTTCCCAGCGCCACGCTAACCGCAATGGTGTCCTGAATTTCCTCTTCTGAAACCTCCCGTGGTTTCAGCCCATGGCTACGGCCTTTACGTTTTTCTACTGTGAACTCAACCATTTTAATCTCCTAGTTTTGGGTAACGCCTTGCAAATTCATCTTGCTCGGCTTTTGAGGGTTTGGTGTTAGCGGTCAGGTATGGGTTCATTACATTCCCCCAGCTTTCCATGTGCGGCATTCCTAACGCATGGCCGATTTCATGCACCAGCACCCGGTGAAGCACTTTCTTCCTAAAGGCAAAGCCTTCATCGGCGTCCAGTACAATTGTTCCTGTTGTCGGATGCCATTCCTGGCTTTCATTCAAATCATCAATAGCAGCTTGTGTAGCAACACCCAGCGTGCTCCGTGGGCCATCGAGCTTCCCAAGTTTAACCAAAATGTTCGGCTTCCTATCCCGTTTACGTGCGTAACGAAACCCAGCACCCTCGGAGCTTCTCCAAGCTTCAAACGAGAGCTTAACCAACTCCTCAACTGTTTTGTAGAACTCATCCCCAAGCTCCCTAACACTATCATCTATGTCCCAGGTCACGGGTTGTTTAGTCCACCGCATCCCGTTGGCTGTTATTCGCTTGTCCGAACAATTGCAGGGTAGTTCAAGGCCCTCATCCTCATCCACCTCTGGGATGTCAAAATCAGCCCTGGGGCAAAGTAAATCCCTGACCTTCCAGTCTCGGGTTTCATCACGCTCCGCATCCACGGCTTCGATTTTCTTGGTCAGCTTGCGAGCAAACAAATAGGCGAGTAGTCTTTTCAGCATGGGGTTATCCTTAAGTGTGCGGCTGAGGACAAGCTGTGCCGAGTAAAGAGAAACTCGTCTTATCCCCAGCCGCCAAATGGGGATATATTATAATGTCGGGAGTTGTCAAGGCTTGAGCTGCGGTCTGGCTTCGTCTTGTAGGAAACGTATGGCTTTGGGCCTATCCCCGATGGGGCTTCGCGTGTGCTGCTCGTAACGGCCCCAACGTAATCTGAGACGGGGAAAGTGGCAGGGGAAGGGTGTGGGGGCCAATGCGAGGTGGGGGGTGGCCCCCCGCCCTACGGACAGGAAGTGTGGTGGGTTTTGTGGCGGGGGTTTTCCTGTGGGCTTCGCCGTTGCAATTATGTCACACCTCAAACAAAAAGGGTTTTCAGCCGCAAATTAAAGGTTGACTAGGTTAGAGTCCATCTATACTTTACCCTTATGTCACGTGGGAATTGTCCCGTGTGACGGAGGCCCCACTTTTAGGATGGCCGTGAAAGAAAAGGAAAAGCTTATGTTTGATAAGTATTACGTAGAGACACGTGATGAACACGATGACTTGATTGAGTATAAGGAAGTGAACGCTACGGCGTTCGGGGTTATACTTTCCTTGTGGAATGCGAATTGTTCTTTTGGTGTGCCTTGTGAAATAACCTTTGGAAACGAAGGAGTCGCAACACGCCGCATCACCCTTGGACGAGTCGCCGCAAGTTTAGACGGATATGCTAAGGTGTATGATGTAATTTACGATTATATGGACTCGCTTTAATTCAAACCCCATGGGATAGGAATAACCTTATCCCATAACTAACCCCTGAAAGGGAACACGATATGACCACCACCAACGGAACAAATTCGAACCACCACCTCGTTAAGGCCATCAAAGCCATCAATCCGCTTAATGATTTTGGCATCACGCCTGACCCCGTGAAGATTGACTTTGCCTTTAAGAACGAAGCAACGGGTAAGGCAGGATGGCCCTTAATCGCGCATGTGCGGATTGATTGCTTGCCGCCGAATATCATCGAACAGCTCATTCACGAAGGCCTTAAGCGCAAGCTTAGCTATGCGCCTGGGGTTAACGTAGCAGGACAGCCAAACCACGAACGCGCGGCAAGTATGGCACAAGCGTTGCAAGCCCTTTACGATGGTGAATGGACTAAGCGCAAACCTCGCATTGCAGGTGCAAGCGGCAAGCTTACCCCCTTGCAGGGCATTGCGCGGCGCTTGTGTCGTGACGAAGTCAAGGCGGCATTACATGCATCCGAGCCGACGTTGTATAAGGAAAGCAGTGACGAATTTAATGCACGTGTCGGCAAAGCCGTTGATGCAAATGCGTTGATTGCCGAGCATGGTTACCTTGAACGCGCACAACGCGAGCTGGATGACAAAGCCAAGGCCAAAGAAAGCGGCCCTAAGTTTGAAATCTAGCCCTGAAGGGCAAAGCATTCCCAAGGCCCCGCCTCGTTGCGGGGTTTTTTATTGCCTATGCTTTGCCTATCGCCGCCCAAGGTGCACCCGAAGGGTTCGCTCCCGAAGGAGGAGACATAGGATAAGAGGGAGCGTAAAGAGGAACGAACGGTTGAGGCCAAGCGAATAGCTGTATTGGCGAAGCCAACCGTCTGCTGAGTGCTACCTACCTATACCTACCTATACACACACCCCCTCCCCCCGCAAATATAGGTGAAACAGGTTTTTTTTTTTTTTTTTTTTTTTTTTTTTTTTCAAATAGCCAAACTTTGGGGTTACAGGGAAACAGCCATATATCCTTAAATGTTTAAGGGGAAAAACATTAATAAAAAAACCCCCC
>Ga0114952_1000399_pt1 | contig 47358 bp, 40 predicted proteins | sample SidtaG_2_FD_87303 | JGI IMG/M metagenome (GOLD analysis project Ga0114952, IMG submission 87303) | Marine algal microbial communities from Sidmouth, United Kingdom - Sidmouth_Asex2 metaG | ecosystem: Host-associated > Algae > Red algae > Unclassified | place: Sidmouth, United Kingdom | collected...
CGGGTGTTGCCGATCCAGGCGGCGTGGAGGGCGGCGTAGCGGCCGCCGGCTTCGACCAGTTCGGCGTGAGGGCCCATCTCGACCAACTCGCCAGCGGCGAAGACCATGACGAGGTCGGCGGCCTCGGCGGTGGCGAGACGGTGCGCAATGCTGATAAGCGTGCGACCTTCGGCCAGGCGACGCAGAGCCGTGGTGAGCGCCTGATCTGTTTCGGGGTCCACGGCTGAGGTGGCCTCGTCGAGGATCAGCAGCCCGGGGTCGGCCAACGCTGCACGCACGAGCGCAACGAGTTGCCGCTCGCCGACAGACAAACTGTCGCCCCGCTCCCCCACTCGTGCATCGAGCCCGCCGGGGAACTTCTGAATCCACCAGGTGAGGTCGAGCACATCGAAGGCTCGGTCGATGTCGGCATCGCTGGCGTCTGGCCGACCGAAACGAATGTTCTCGCGGATCGTGGTGTCGAACAGGAACCCGTCCTGGGGTGCCATCCGAACCGAACGTTGGCGAGACTCGGCGCTCGCTTCGTGAATCGGGATGCCGTTGAGGCGGACCTCACCACCGCTCGAGTCAGCAAGACGGCAAAGCAGCTTGGCAAACGTGGTCTTGCCCGAACCGGTCTCGCCAACGATCGCCACATTCGACCCAGCCGGGATGGTGGTCGACACGTGTTTCAGGACCGGCGGTCCGGTGCGGTACGAGAACTGCAGATCGTCGGTGACGACCTCGATGGCACCGCTCGGAATCTCTTTACCAGGGATTGGATCGACGACGTCTGGCGGCTGGTCGATGAGATCGAGGATCTTGCGCCAGCCGGCCACTGCGGTTTGGGTCTGGTCGAGGGTTTCGCTGAGCTCGGCGATGGGGCTCTGCAGCAGTGTGATGAGGAAGAGGCAAGCGACCATCTCGCCAGCTTCGAGCCCCCACGCTTCCTGCTGGGTCAGACCGAGGATGAGCGCACCCGACAGCGCAACCGCACCGAAGAAGTCGCCGATGATGAAGGTGAAGGCGGTGTACCACTGGGCCTTGACCCTGGCTCGGTAGCGGCCTTCGATGGAACGGTCGAGACGCTTCTGGCTGCGTTCTTCCACGCCGTACGCCCGCACGACGGCTGCGCCCATGACTGACTCGCCGAAGACGGTGACCATTTCACCGACACGGGTACGGAAGGCGTCGTAGGCACTCAGCTGCTTGATCTGGAGCCGGCGCAGGATCGGTATGACCGGTGCGTAACAGATGGCGGTGAGCAGAGCGATCTGCCAGGAGTAGTAGGCCAGCACGGCAAAGGTGCCGAGGATGACGGTGGGGTTGACCGTCCAGGAATAGAGCCCCCATTGCACGAAACGGCTGAGCGTTTCGGCATCGCTGGTGAATCGGGCGACGAGGACGCCTCGCTTGGTGTCGTTGTGATCGGCGATGGAGAGCTGATGCACCCGCTCGAACGCTCGGTTTCGAAGAGCGGCCAGGGCTTCTTGGGCTCGCACGACGAGGCGGCGCTGGGTCTTCCATGAGATGAAGCCAGCGAGCAGGATCACAACGAAGGCAATGGCGACGTTCTGGAAGACCACGTCGGGCTTCACTTCGTCGCCGAGCACGCCTTTGTCGAGGGCTCGCTGGATCACGATGGGGACAACGAGTTTGCCGACGGCGATCGACAGCCCCATGAAGAAGGTGGCAATCAGCCCGGCTCGAGCTTCCGGTGTCTCTTTGAGCCCTCGACGAAGGACCGTGAGGGCGCCGTCGCCGTGCTCCTCTGATGTGATGAAGATGTCGTCGTCTTCGTCGAGCATGTGAGTGGCCATCAGGCGGCCTGCTCGTAGGCACGCACGAGCGACTCGTAGCCGGGGTGGGCCAGCAACTCGGTGTGGGTGCCAGCGGCGATGATGCGGCCATCGTTGAAGTACAGGACCCGGTCGGCGAGCTCGATGGTGGACACCCGCTGGGCGACCACCAGCACCGTGGCGTCGACCGACGCTCGGAGATTGGCGAGGATCTGCTGTTCGACCTCGGCGTCGACGGCACTCGTGGCATCGTCGAGCACGAGGAGGCGGGGCCTGCGGATCAAGGCTCGGGCCAGGGCAACTCGCTGGCGCTGACCGCCGGAGAGGGTGACGCCTCGCTCGCCGACCACGGTGTCGTAGCCCTCGGGCAGTTCCTGAACAAACCCATCGGCTCGGGCGATCTTGGCTGCGGCCCACACCTCTTCATCGGAGATGGTGCCAGCGAGGTCGATGTTGGATCGCACGGAGTCGGCGAAGAGGAACGATTCCTGGAAGACGAGGGCGACGGCGTCGGTGCGCTCGAGGGCATCGATCGAGCCGACGGGAACACCGCCGATGCGAACCTCGCCCTGCTCGGGCGGCAGCAAACCACACAGGATCGAACACAAGGTGGACTTGCCGGCACCGGTTGAACCGACAAGTGCAACGGTCTCGCCCGGCACGATCTCGAGGTCGACTCCGGACAGAACTTGGGTGCGTTGGAGAAGCGGTTCTAGTGGAGCCGAAGGATCTTCGGCCGGAGCGTCGAAGGCAAACACCACACCGCTCGCACCGATCGAGAGGGCACCTACTGGCAGTGGCTCGGTGGTTTCGGGTGCGGGAGGAACTTCGGAGTTGAAGATCGGGTCGAGGCGGTCGTGGGCGACAACCGACGGGGGCAGGCTCGTGAGGAAGAAACCGAAGACCCGCATCGGAAACGCCAGCACGCTGAACAGCGCAGCGACCTGCACCAGCTCGCCTGGCGTCATCGCTCCGGCCTCGATTCGATAGGTGCCGATGAGCACCACGGCCACGATGCCCAGGTTCGGGATCACGTCGAGTGCGGTGTCGAACGCTGCGGTGAGGAAGCCGACCTCGACTCGGTCCTTGCGGAGCTTTTCGACCTTGTCGCCGAAGCGAGCACCCTCTGGCTTTGCCCGACCGAGCGTCTTGACCACGAGGGCGCCATCGAAGCTCTCATGGGCGACGGAGGAAACATCGCCGACGTCGGCCTGGACCTTGGCCGCCGGCACTTCGATGCGCTTGCTGTAGAGACGGTTCAAGAACGCAAGGAGTGGGAACAGGGCAAAGGCAATGGCGGCGAGCAACGGGTCGACCAGGACCAGGCTGATGCCGGAAAAGATGGTGAGGAAGAACACGCCAATCGTGAACGGCAACGGCATCAGCACCTGCGTGGCCATTTCGGCGTCGTTGTCGACGTGGGCGAGCAGCTCGCCGGTGGGATGCTTCTGGTGCCAGGCCAACGGCAGCCGCAGGTACTTCTCACCGAGCTGTTGGCGATACGTGCGCTGCACCTGCTCACCAGCGAGCATGCCGAAGAAGCGGCGACCCACGGTGCCAACGATGCGGATGACCGTGATGGCTGCGAGGGCCACGACGCCCCAGAGGATGGTGGACGTGGTGACGCCGGGTTCCTCGAAGGCGGGAATGACGACGTCATCAGTGATGCGGCCAAGCACGATCGCCGATCCGACCGTCCCGAAGGCAAAGATCATGGCCGACACCGCTGCGATGCCGAGCGACTTCGGGTGCATCCGGATCATCCGGTTCAAGAAGCCGAGACCCCGGCGGAACATCGACCCCTCGCCGTCGAGATCAGGTCCAGTTGTCTGCGAAGCGGTCAAGCTCTCAAACCTATCGGAGCTCGCTCAACCGAACGATGTGAATTCGGCCGGGGTGGCGCTGATCTACGACAGAGATCCCCAGAACGCTTCGAGCGCTGCAGCGCCAGCGGTCGGGTCTTCGCACATCCACCAATGGCCGACGCCTGCGAGGTCAGTGACCGTGGCACCGGCGATGTCGGCGACCGCGCGTGCCTGTTCGTCGGTACCGACGTAGTGGTCGTTCTCTGCATTGATCATCAGGCCAGGCCGAGCGCTCATTGCTTGGGCCCGCTTGCCCAACTCGGCAAGAGCCGGCTGTGCTGCATCGCGGTAGAGACCCAGGACACAGGCGCCCATGTCTTCATTGATGCCATTGGCTACGGCCAGCGCTACGTCGCCGTCCATCCCGAGTGCGCCGTACAGTTCGGCCATGTCGGCGGTAGGCGCTGCGACCATTGCGGCTACGTCGTCTTCGCCGTCGCCCGGGGTCTGCCACACCAGGGCCCGGTCGTGCCACACGTAGTCCGGGTGGAGCAAACCCACCGCGTCAACACACCACGACTGCACCAGATCAGGCTGCTCGATGACCAAGCCCATCACGTGGCCGCTGCCCCAGTCGTGACCGACGAGGTCGATGGGGCCCTCGATCGCTGACAACTCCGCACCGAGCCAGTCGACGTACTCACGCCGAGTGGCCGTCCACCCGTCAGGAGCGGGCGCTCCGAAGCCCGGCGGTGACAGAGCCACCACGTCGTTGCGTTCGAGGGCCCGGAACAGCGGGCCCCAGATCGCAGCGGTCTCGGGGTTTCCATGAACGAAGACGGCAGGCATGGGTCAGGCCGGGGTGAACTCGGCTCGGAGATGCTTGATGCCGTTCACGAAGTTCGAGTTCAAGTAGTCGGGCTCATTAACGGTGTGGATGTCGGGAAGACGCTTGAACAGTTCACGGAACATCACCGTGATTTCGCGACGAGCGAGGTTGGCCCCGAGGCAGAAGTGCGGGCCTGGTCCGCCGAAGCCGACGTGGTTGTTCGGGCTCCGGCTGATGTTGAAGGCCTGCGAGTCCTCGAAAACATCTTCATCGCGATTGGCCGATGCGTACCAGAGCAGCACCTTCTCTCCGGCCTTGAGATCGACGCCATTCAGTGTGTGATCCTGGTGCAGCGTGCGCCGCATGAAGATCACGGGGCTGGCGTAACGCACGATCTCTTCGACAGCGGGCCGAGCCATTCCGTCGAAGTCGGCCAGCCACTTCTCTTTCTGCTCGGGGTTCTGCGTGAGTTGGTACAAGCCGTGGGAGATGGCGTTACGGGTTGTCTCGTTGCCCGCCACGAGCAGCAACACGAAGAACGAGTTGAGGTCGGACTGGGTCAGCACCTCGCCGTCGGCATCGGGAGTGATGAGAGCGGTGGTCAGATCATCGGTGGGGTTGACCTTGCGCTCCTCGACCATCTCTTCCATCAGCGCTGCCAATTCGGCCCCCGCTATCAAGAGCGCCCCGATCAGCTCGTCAGGCTCCAGCTCGCCGACGTACTCGGGATCACCAGCGCCAAGGATCACGTTGGATCGCTCGAAGACGAAGTCCCACTTCTCTTCGGGAACACCCATCATCTGGCAGATGATCTGCAGCGGCAGCCGGGCGGCTACTTCGGTGACGAAGTCGCAGCTGCCCTTTGATGCAATGTCGTCGACGACCTTCGTGGCGACCTCGGCCACTTGGTCCTCCACCCGCTTGAGCATTCCAGGGGTGAAGGCGGCCGAAACGATCTTGCGCTGCCTCGCGTGGCGAGGATCGTCCATGTTGATCATTCCACCAAAGAAGTCGAGGAACTCCGGGGGAAGGTCAGCAATGCTCGTCGCACCTTCGGCCGAGCCGAAGATCGACGGGTTCTTCGAAGCGAACAGCACGTCTTCCATCTTGGTCAAGACGTAGAAACCGGGCCCAGCCTCGAGCGGACCAAATGGCACCTCATCAAATTTTGCAACGGGCTTCTCTTTGCGCAGCGTCGTAAAGGCTGCCTCGCGCTCGGCTCGTGGCCGCTCCCAAAACCCCTCCTCGGAAAGATTGATCTGGTCAAGGCTGAGGGATTCAACGTGCTCCATCGGCTCAGTGTGGACCACGCAACACCGACCTGCCAGCCCAGGGATGCTGTATCTGAGGGTGCTTTGACCCACGTACATATGCCAAACGGTCGGTGCCGTATCTCGTCGCACTTCCTAAGCTCTGGTGTTATGACTGTCACACTATTGAAAAGATTGGCCACGCTGGCCGCTCTCGTATGCCTTGCCGCAACCTTGAACACCAGCGCTGTCGGGGCTCAAGAGTCCCGTCCTGGAACTCAGGCTGCCCTTGCTGGCGACCAGACTCCCGAACTGCAGATCAACCGCCTCTACAGCGCTGTCTTCGCTCGTGACCCCGATGCCGGTGGCTTCGCCTTCTGGGTCAACGAACTGACTTCTGGAGCTCGCAACCTCCAGCAGATCGCAGATGCCATGGTCAGCGTGAGCCCCGAGTTCACCGACACGTACGGCAACCTCGACAACGCCGGCTTCGTCAACCAGTTGTACCTGAACGTTCAGGACCGCCCCGGTGAAGCCAGCGGCATCGCCTTCTGGGCCGGCCAACTCGATTCCGGAGCCCTCACTCGTGGTGGCGTTGTTCTCGGCTTCTCCGAGAGCCTCGAGTATCGCAAGGCAACCGGCTCAGCAGACCCGCTCGACCGTCTCTACTGCGCCTTCTTCCTTCGCAACCCCGACTCGGGCGGCAAGGCGTTCTGGACCGACCAGTACCTCGTGGAAGAGCGCTCGCTCGACAGCATCGCTCAGTCCTTCAGCGCGGTTCCCGAGTTCAGCAACCTCTACGGCTCGCTCTCTGATCGCCAGTTCGTCAACCTCATCTATCGCAACGTGCTCGGACGCAACCTGCCCCTCACCGAGATCGCTGGTCCAGATTTCTGGACCAACGAACTCGCCACCGGCGCCCGCACTCGTGGCCAGGTCATGATCGGTTTCAGCGAAGCCCCTGAGTACCAGAATCGTTGGACTGCCAACGCCCCCTGCCCGGGCGCGGGAACCGCCACGGTCACCGCCGTGAACGACTCCGCATCGGTCGCCGTCGGTAGCTCAACTGTTGTGAATTGGGCCAACAACGACGTTCGTCCGTCGGGAACCACGGTGGCCATTGCCACCCAGCCCGCCAACGGCGCCGCCGTCAGCAATGCCAACAACACCTTCACCTACACGCCCACCGCCAATACCACGGCGACTTCGGACAGCTTCACCTACACGCTGACAAATGGCGGCACGACCTCCACGGCCACGGTGAACATCTCCATCCTGCCCGTCGGCACCGATACCGCTGCAGAGGATGACAGGTTCTTCATCAAGGCGGATACGCCGTTCGCCCTCACCGTGCTTGACAACGACGTGACCACCGGTCGCACGCTGGGCCTTCCTTCAACCACCTCACCCGAGGGCGGCACGCTGTCAATCGTTGGCCAGACCATCATGTACACCCCGGCTGCTGGCTACATCCTCGGCCGTGATGCTCTCGGTGTGCTCGACCCCGACACGTTCACCTACACCCTCACTGAGACCGCCACCGGCAACGTCTCGACCGCAATGGTCGAAGTCGCTGTTCTTGACGGGCCCAACTGCGAAGTGTTCATGAACTACCCCTTCGGCTCGACCAACGGCGTTGGTGGCGATGACACCACGATGGAGTTGTTCTTCTCCAGCGAATCGTGCAACGCGGTCTACGACCAAACCAACACCGCTGTCGCTTGGAACGGCGTCACCATCAACGGCACTCCAGTGGCGACAACCGATGGCATCAACATCCTTCAGGAGTTCGTCACCATCACGCCATCGACGAACCCCGTCACCGTCGAGGGCACTGCTGTCCTCACTGTGGGTGGAACCGTTGCCGTGACGATCGAGTTCCGCCTCGAGTTCACCACGCCAGACGGCGGTGCCACCTGGACGCGAACCGTTTCGACCTACAAGGGCCGCAACGCCGACGTCACGGTGAACCCGGCAGTTCCGACGTGCATCGACGACAACAGCTGCAACAGCTGATTTCGAGTAATTGAAAGAGTAGTGACAGGCGGCGTCGGTCCTTCGGGACCGGCGCCACTTTCAGTTTTGAGGTCCAGAAATCTGCTGCAACGCCGACCCGCAAGGGGTGAGAAACTGTCGCCATGAGCGACACCCCGGTCCCAACTCAGCGCTACGCCACAGCAGCCGATGGCCTCGCCGTCGGCGACTACCACGTTCGTTGTCGCCAGATCGCCTACCGAGGGCTCATGCCCGACTCGGTGATCGATGGCACTTCCCGTGAACAGAATCAGCGGCGTTGGGCTGGCTTCTTCGCCTCCGACCCCGCCGTCAGCGGCTACCAACACGTTGTTGCCGTCATCGACGACACAGCCGTTGGCCACGTCTCACTCGCGCCCTCACGACAGGATGCAAGCGTCGGCGAGATCGCCGTCGCCTACGTCGACCCAGACCACCAACGTCGAGGGATCGGCGCCGGCTTGCTCGTCACCGCTCATCGCATGCTGGCCAAGCGCGGGTTCGAACGGGCCGTCCTCTGGACACTGGTCGGCAACGATCCGGCTATCAGCTTCTATGAAAAGCACGGCTGGGAACTCGACGGCCACACCAAAGTCGAGGTCGAGAATGGCGCCGAGATCCACGAGATCCGAATGTCGCTCGATCTGACGACACTGGCGCCCGACGGCTCGATCAGTGCTTGAAGATCAGTGCTTGAACTGACGCTCGCCGGTGAAGAACATGGCCAAGCCGTGTTCATTCGCTGCGGCGATGGTCTGCTCATCATTGACAGAACCACCCGGTTGCACGATGACCGTGGCCCCCGAGGCAGCCGCATTGTCGATGCCGTCACGGAACGGGTAGAAGGCATCGGACGCACATGCGCCGCCGGCGGCTCGGCCCGCTGCCTTCTCGGCTGCGATGTTGCCGGACTCGACTCGGTTCTGTTGACCAGCACCGACTCCCCAGGCAACGCCGTCTTTGGCCAGCACGATCGCGTTCGAGACGACGTGGCCACAGACCCGCCATGCCAACGCAGCATCGACGCGTTCCTGCGCCGTGGGCTGACGCTCGGTCACGACCTCCCACGTCTCCGGCAGAGAAGCAAAGGTGTGCTTCTGCTGCACGAGAAAACCATCGGACAGCTGACGGATCGACAACCCCGGCATGGTCGACGGCGTGGCGGTGAGCAACCGAGTGTTCTTGCGCTTCTTGATCAGCGCCTCGATCACGCCCTCGTCATAGCCAGGAGCGATGACGACATCTGCTTGTGCTGCGTCGACCATCTCCTCGACCGTGGCGAGGTCGACCGGTCGGTTGAGCGCCACGATGCCACCGAACGCCGATCGCGAATCACACTCGAACGCTTGCTTGTAGGCCGATGCGAGGTCGCTCCCGATCGCTACGCCGCAGGGGTTTGCGTGCTTGATGATGGCAACTGCTGGCTCGTCACCGAGGTCGTGCACGAGATGCCAGGCCGCATCGGCATCGAAGAGGTTGAGGTAGCTGAGCGCCACGCCGCTGTGCTGCTCGACGTCGTCCCACCAGCTCGTGGTGCCAGACACCCGATACCGGGCGCCCTGCTGATGCGGGTTCTCGCCGTAGCGGAGATCTTGTGCCCGTTCGAGCGACACGTGCATCGTCGGGGGGAGCTTGTCATCGTTCAACGGCGACTCGTCCATCCAGGCCACGATCGCTGCGTCGTAGGCGGAGGTGTGAGCGAACGCCTTTCGAGCGAGCAGTCGCCGGGTTCGTGGCTTGGTGGCGCCGCTTTCACGAAGCTCGGCCAGGACGCTCTCGTAGTCCTCGGGATCGACCACGGTGGTGACGTATTCGTGGTTTTTTGCTGCGGCCCGCATCAGCGTTGGCCCGCCGATGTCGATCATGTCGACCGACGAAGCCTGCGCCTTGTGGGCAAACGTCGACGGATCGGCACCGAAGGGGTAGAGGTTGCTGACCACGATGTCGACCAGATCGATGCCGTGGTTCTCGAGGTCGTTGAGGTGATCGGGATCACGACGATCAGCCAGGATCGCTCCGTGGACCTTCGGGTGCAGCGTGACGACCCGGTGTCCGAGCATTGGCGGGAAGCCGGTGAAGTCAGCAACGTCGGTGACGGGAATGCCAGCCGCGGCGATGGTGGCCGCTGTGCCTCCCGATGAAACGAGGTCGATGTCCAGATCGTGGAGGGCTTGCGCCAGTTCCACTACGCCGGTCTTGTCATAGACAGAAAGAAGAGCACGCACGGTTCGAACCTACCCGGCGATCCCCGTCGGTGCGGTCTCCGCGTGACCGAACACCCTCTTGCCCCAACGTCATTTCGTGACAGCGACCTCAGCCGAGCTCGGGATCTTCGCAGCCGTCACTTCCGCCGGTACCGCCGGATGGAGTGAAGCGCCTGGGCTCGTCTCGGAAGCCGCTACCCGGGGCACCGGTGTTGAACCATCGGTCGATGCCATCGGCGAGCGCGGTCGCTGCAACCTGCTGATACTCCGTCGTTGCGAACAACTCGGCCTCCTCGGCGTTGGAGAGGTAGCCCAGCTCGGCGAGCACGGCTGGCATCTCGGGCCGGCGGATCATCCCGTAGGAGTTCAGACCGGAGTCATTGAGCACGACGATGGCGCCAGCGTCTGACGAGATCGTCCAGTTCACCTCGAACTGGTCGAGGGCGGCCACGATTTCTTCCTGCAACAGGCCGCCGAGCCGGGCGGACTCTGGCACACCGTCTTGGATGAAGACCTCGGTGCCAGGGGTCGGTGACGGGTTGGCGTTGGGGGCATTGTGGTGGATCGAGACGATGGCTTTGGCCTCGAGCACATTGGCGATCTCGGCCCGGGTTGACAGTGGAATGCGGTAGTCAGCAGTTCGGGTCAGCACCACGCTGATTCCCCTCGATTCGAGAATGCGAGCTGTTCGCTTCGCCACTTCGAGATTGAGTTCTTTCTCGGTCAATCCATTGGGGCCGACCGCACCAGTCTCGACCGCTCCTCCGTGGCCGGGATCCAGCACAACATCGGCCGATGAAATCGGGTAGCCCCAACTGATCCTGGCCCGGTTTCCGCATGGGGTCAGCACGGAGTAGCTCGTGGTCAGCGTGCTCACGATCGGCACGACAACACCGGTCGGGGTGATCAACACCCGAGGCGTGTCGTCGACGAAGGGCACCGGCTCATTGCCCTCAACTTCGAGGGCTTCGTTCTCAGCATCGAGCTCAGGAACCGTCGGTAGTGGTTCGTCGCTGATCCGCGGACGAGGCGGGTCAGAACACGCAGCAGCGAACAACAGGCTCGCAAGCAGAAGACTGAAGAGGCGGGGCACTCGAACAGTCAATCAGCTACGAGTCTTGAACCCCGCTACTGACACCGGCTGGCCATTCTCCCGTCAGCGTCGCCGAGCGATGAACACGAACTCGCGCCCCGGACGATCAGGGGCGTCGCGCACATCCACCACATCGAAGCCTGCATCATCGAGCCCAGATTCGATCTCGTCACGAGTCCGAAATCGCAGCGTCGATGCTGAAACCGTCGTCGATCCATCGGCGAATCGGAACGTGCCGTGGAAGGTCACGAGTGGGAGATCCACGTTCGTCACCTCGTTCCAGGTCTCGACGACACTGCCGTTGGGGTCTGCGGCTCGCTGGAACGAAGCCTCGGGGCTCCAGCCCGCCCAGGCGCACTGATCAGGGTCTCGCGTTTCGAACACCAGGTGACCACCGGGCGCGAGCACCGTGGCTGCAGCGCCCAGAACGGCGTACCAGTCGTTGTCCTCGATGAAAACCTGCGCCACATTGGCCGTCATCGTGACCAGGTCGACCTCGATGTCAGGGAGAGCGGCGACGTCTCCCTCGACCCAATCGACCCGATCGGCATGCGGCTTCAGCCTGGCGATGCCGATCGATGCAACAGCTGGGTCGAGGCCGGTCACCTTCAGCCCCTTCGCTGCGAGGCGCACAGCGAACTCGCCAGTTCCGATGTCGAGCACTGCATCCGCCCCGAGCTCGTCGACCATGACGACATAGGCGTCGAGGTCGTCGCGCTCTCCTTCGAAGAGGTCGTAGAGCGCAGCAAGCCTGGCATCACTGAAGATCGGGTCGGATTCCTGGGCCACCACAGCATCTTTCCAGATGATTGCGGCCGCGAACGACGAATTCAAAGCCCGCGCCGATTGCACGCGAGCCGGCTGACCAAACGCGACAAAGGGGTGAGTGTGTGTGCACTCACCCCTTCGTTCCGGCACCTCTTACAGGTTTGCCACGATTTCCATCATGAGCTCGCCGGCTTCGGTCGGGTTCTGTCCGACCTTCACACCAGCGTCTTCCAATGCTTCCATCTTGGCTGCAGCGGTGCCCTTGCCGCCCGAGACGATGGCGCCAGCGTGGCCCATCTTCTTTCCGGGGGGTGCGGTGACACCAGCGACGTAGCTGGAGACAGGCTTGGTCATGTGGTTCTTGATGTACTCGGCTGCTTCTTCTTCCGCTGAGCCACCGATTTCGCCGATCATCATGACGGCCTTGGTCTCGGGGTCAGCTTCGAATGCCTCGAGGCAATCGATGAAGCTGGTTCCGGGAACGGGGTCGCCACCGATGCCGACACACGTGGTGACGCCGATGTCCTTCTGCTGGAGCTCGTAGAGCGCCTGGTAGGTGAGCGTGCCGGAGCGGCTCACGATGCCGACCGGTCCGCCGGCCTTGGCGATGTGGCCGGCCGTGATGCCGATGTTGGCCTTGCCGGGGCTGATGAGGCCGGGGCAGTTCGGGCCGAGCAGGCGCGTACCGGGGTACTCCTGCTCGAGCTTGTTGAAGAAGTAGGCCTCGTCCTGGGCTGGCACACCTTCGGTGATGCAGACCACGAGTTCCATGCCAGCTTCAGCAGCTTCCAGCACTGCTGCCTGCACACCGGGGGCTGGGATGAAGATGCAGGTGGCGGTGGCGCCAGTGGCTTCTGCTGCCTCTTTGACCGTGGCGAAGATTGGAATGCCGTCGACGTCAGTGCCCGCCTTCTTGGGGTGGGTACCGGCGACGACTTGCGTGCCGTAGTCCTTGTTGAGGTTGCCGTAGTAGCGGCCGGTGGAGCCAGTGAGGCCCTGGTAGATGACCTTGGTGTTCTCGTCGATGAAAATGCTCATGTCAGTTCTCCCTAGGCCTTTGCCAATTCGACGGCCTTGGCCGCTGCGCTCAACATCGTTTCTTCCATCATCAGCGCATCGCTGAGATGGGGAGCCAGGATTGCCCGGCCTTCCTCTGCGTTGGTGCCGTCGAGGCGGACCACGATCGGCGAGTCGAGCTTGACTCGACCCATCGCTTCGATGATGCCGTTGGCAACTTCTTCGCCGCGAGTGATGCCGCCGAAGATGTTGATGAAGATGGCCTTGACCTTCTTGTCATCGTTGATGACTTCGAGGGCTCCGGCCATCACGTCGGCGTTTGCGCCGCCGCCGATGTCGAGGAAGTTGGCTGGTGAGCCACCGACCTGGTTGATGACGTCGAGCGTGCTCATGGCGAGCCCAGCACCGTTGGCGATGACGCCGACGGATCCATCGAGCCCGACGTACTGCAGGCCCTTCTCGTGCGCTGCTTCTTCGCGCTCGTCGCGAGGCTGCGTGGCGTCGTACTGCTCGTAGTCGGGGTGCTCGTACACGGCGTTGGCGTCAAGGCTGACCTTGGCGTCGAGCGCGTGCACTTCACCGGTCGGCTTGAGGATGAGCGGATTGATCTCGACGAGATCGGCGTCGCCCTCGACATACGCGGTGTAGAGCTTCATGAGGATGTCGACCGCGCCCTCGGTGGCCTGGGGGTTCAGGTTGGCCGCAGCCACCCATTCCCGGCACTGGGCTTCGGTCAAACCGGCGACGGGATCCACGTGGATCTTGGCGATCGCATCGGGGTTCTCTTCAGCAACGGTCTCGATCTCGACGCCACCTTCAGCACTGAGCATGCCCAGGTGAAGCTTGGCGGAACGATCGAGGGTGAAGCTCGCGTAGTACTCCTCGGCGATGTCGGAAGCGACCTCGACCCAGATGGTCTTCACGATGTGACCCTTGATGTCAAGGCCGAGGATGTTGCTGGCGTGCTCGCGAGCCTCTTCCTCATTGGCGGCGAGCTTGACGCCGCCAGCCTTGCCACGACCACCGGTGTGGACCTGAGCCTTGACCACGACGGGGTACCCGACACGGTTGGCCACAGCGACTGCGGTGTCGACGTCTTCGCAGGCCTCGCCTGCAGACACGGGAATGCCGTAGGAAGCAAAGAACTGCTTGCCTTGATATTCGAGAAGATCCACCTGATTGCCTCCAGGGCAGTTTTTTTGAAGTGCGGAGTTGATATTGGGTTGACGCTGATCGCGCATGATTGCCCGGTGACCGATCGGCGACCGAACACGGCGATACTAGAGCCACTTGTCGCCCCAACCCGAAACAGGGCGACGTCCCAACGCAGAAAGGCCGCCATGCCTGTCGGTTCAGCCAAGGCTCCGCCTCGGCAAATCATCTTCCTGATCGTCGCCACCATTCTCGGCTTCGTCGCCATGTACTTTCTGTTCACGCGCACGGCCGACCTCGCCCAATCAGGTGATGTGCAGATCAGCATCGGCGATGACGTCTTCGCCCCCGGCAACGTCGAACGCCTCAGCGAGGACCTCGAGACCGACCCGCTCCTGCTGTCCGATGTCTCGGGTGGCGATCGAGACATCTTCCTCCAGCACATCGGTGACGTCCCAGAGACAGGGTGGTTTGCGTTCGCGGTTCGCCCGAGTGATGCCGTACGAGACTGTTTCGTCAACTGGGAAATCGAGCTGCAGGAGTTCAGCTACAACTGCGACGATCGAACCTTCCCTCCCGGAGGCGAGGGCCTGTTCCAGTATCCGGTCAACATCAGCCCTACCGGCGACATCACGATCGACATCAATGCTGCTGAGCGCGACGCCGACGAGGCCGAGGGCTGATCATGCTCGTTGCCCAGCTCACTGACACCCATGTGGTCGCCGATCCGTCGCTGCACGAGCTCTACATCGACAACAACCAACGTCTTCGCACCGCAGTCGCTGCGCTCAATGCTGAGTCACCCAAACCCGAGCTCGTTCTCCTCACCGGCGACTTGACCAACACCGGCACCGATGACGAGTACGTCGTGCTGGCCGAGCTGCTTGCCGACCTGACAATCCCAGCGCTCGGCATTCCCGGTAATCACGACACCCGAGACGGCGTTCGAGCGCAGTTCCCGGATCTCGATTGGGCCGACGGGAACCACGCCAGCTGCATCGTCGACAGCTCCATTCCCGGCACAGAGGGCCCGAGCGGGGCGATTCGATTCATAGGACTCGACTCGACCACACCACTCGAGTCGGGCGCCACGTTCGACGACGAGCGCCGGATCTGGTTGATCGACGCCATCCACAGCGCCCCGGGGCGTGTCGCCCTGGCGCTGCACCATCCACCGTTCCTCACCGGCATCGAGTGGATGGACGACAACGGTTTCGTCGGTCTTGCCGAGCTCGAGACGGTGCTGACCGATCACCCCGTCGAGCGGATCCTGAGCGGCCACATCCACCGAGCCATCATCACCACGGTGGCGGGCATCCCGGCGGTCACATGTCCGTCGTCGATCCACCACGTCGACCTCGACCTCGAGCCAGGGGCACCGATCTCGCTGATCCTCGATCCCCCGTCGTACCTGCTGCACGACATCGGCCCCACCAGCTGGGTGACCCACCAGCGCTACTTCAACACCGGCGAACCCCGCATCCACCCCGGTTGGGCGTGAACCAGGGGTGGACTCGTTGATACATCTGTGTCGCAACCCCAGCGATGAGATCGCGAGGCAGATCACGCGGGTACGAACTCCGTCCGATACCAACGATGCCAAGCTGTCCACCAGGTGCAAGAAGGTCAGACATTCGGCGCAACCCGACCTCGGCGTCGAAGTGGTGCGGGGCGGCAACCGACACGATCAGATCGAAGGACTTCAGCTCGAATGGGTGGTCAAGAACGTCACCGACGACAAAGGACACGTTGGCTTCGACCGTCTCATCTCGAGCCCCGCTGATGCTCGGCTCGTGCGGGTCGATGCCCACCACCGACTCGCACAGCGGCGCCAGTTGACGGGTCAACATGCCACCGCCGCACCCGATGTCCAGCGCTCGGTTCGCCGGGGCCAACGTGAGCAACACCTCGTGATAGTGGATGTTTCGGTTCCACCGGTCATCGTTCGTCGCCACGTCGTCAGGCTTTCACACCGGGCTCCGCTCACCATCGCGGCTACCAACGCTGAACTTGTACTTGTTGGGACCTGACCCCAGAGGTTGTGACCCCGGGTGGGGGTGCTACCAGGCGGCGGAGACGTAGCCGGTGGCGATCGTGCCGCGTTGGCCTCCGCCGTACCAGTCGAGCTGACCGTTCGACCCGGTGGTCAGAAGGTATCGACCGGAAACGTCGTAGTCGGCGTCATACACGTCGTCAGGCAGGTTGAAGTCGACGATGACCTGCCCGCTCGACGGGTCGATGACCTCGGCGATCACATCAGCGACTTCGCCGCCGTTGTCGATGGCGGTGACCACCAAGATGTTGCCGTCGGCCCTCACGTCGGCTGCGAGGTGCGTGCATCCCCTCGCCGTCAGGCACGTCGTGCCGGGATCGACTCGACGGGCGCCAACGACCGGGTTCGACGGATCGCTGACATCGAGGATCTGCAGTTGGTGAAGGCCTTCCCCACTGGTGGAGGTGACGACCAGAGTCGACGAGTCGATCCACGTGAGCGGCCGAAGCACATCTCCGCTGAAGTCGGTGTCGCCGAAGAAGCCGAACTCATTGCCGCTGGCGTCGGCGATCGAGATGGCTGATCCCTGGCTGGTTCGAGCAAGCCTGCTGCCATCCGGGCTGATCTCTGGGCTGATGCCGGTGATCTGTGGTGTCGATCCAGGGTCGAACCGATCGGCGACGATGAACGTGGTTCCGTACGCCGGCTCGCAGCAGTCGTCGACGTAGATCGTTCCGTTGGGAGCCAGTTCGACGAACTGCAGAGCTTGGGGCTGCTCATCGCCGACCGGTCCCCACGAACCCAACGCCTCGACAACGGCCCCAGTGCGGCTGTCGACACGCACCAACTCGAATCTGTCATCGGTGACTGCGACGAACGAATCCGGTGCGCTGTCGGGCAATGCGCTCGGCGCCACGTCATCGATGGTCGTTCCATCGGTGACGTCTTCGGTGGATCGTTGCGTCGTCGAGGAGGCCGACACCGTTGTTTCGCTGGTGTCGGTCTCAGCGGTTTCACCGGCTCCGCCGATCGTGGTCCGAAGCGGAGCGTCTTCGACCGTTGCTGTCACCGCCGTGGTTTCGTCATCGCCCCGAAACGCCAGCCAGGCGCCGCCGACAACAACGAACGCGGCAATCGCTCCGGCGAGAACTGGAACGATCGGCGATGCACCGGAGCGGGTCGGTTGAGCCATCCAGCGATGCTAAGCGCCGTCAGTTGTGGCTGCGACGATCTTGGCCACGGTTGGTCCGGGTCAGCCCTTTTCGAGCGGCGCCCATGCGAGCAAGAGCGTCTTTTCCCCCACCGACGGGAACCTGATGGTGGCTTCCGCCTTTTCACCGGCACCTCGGATGTCGAGGATGATGCCCTCGCCCCACTTCTTGTGCATCACGTCATCGCCGGTCTTCAGCCCGGATTCGTGCGCCCCTGATTGCTGCGGGCCCTTTGGCTTCATCGCGGCGTCGACGATCTCATCCCGCGAACGGGCGGCGCGATTCGTCATGCTCCCCGACGTACCGCTGGAACCAAAGTTCGATGACAGCTTCCGCCGCTTGCCGCGACTTCCCGCCGCCTCTTCGATCAGCTCACCGGGGATCTCGTCGATGAAGCGGCTGGGCGGGTTGTATTGCGTCTGGCCGAAGATCAGCCGGCTCCAAGCGTGCGACAAGAAGAGCTGCTTCTCTGCTCTTGTGATGCCCACGTACGCCAAGCGGCGTTCTTCTTCGAGTTCTTCGGGGTCGGTGAGCGCCCGCAGGTGCGGAAAAAGCCCGTCCTCCATACCAATGATGAACACAGCGGGAAACTCGAGGCCCTTGGCCGAGTGCATGGTCATCAGAACCACGGCCGATTCGTCCTCGTCGAGCGAGTCGGTGTCGGCAACGAGCGACACCTGCTCGAGGAACTCATCGACGGTCTCGAACTGGCGAGCCACACCCACGAGCTCCTGGAGGTTTTCAATACGACCCTGAGCATCGACTGACCGAAGGTCTTCGAGCTCGGCGATGTAGCCGGTGTCTCGCAGCACCGTTTCGATGATGTGAGCCGGGCCCTTCTCGATATCGAGCACCCAGCTCTGGTGCAACTGGAGGAAGGCAGCGATGCCTTTGACAGCGCTGCCCGACACCCCAGCGTCGTCTGCCTTTTCGAGGGCTTGCATGAACGTGTGGCCGTGCATCGATGCAAACGAATCGACCTTGCCGACCGAGGTGTCACCGACGCCTCGCTTCGGCGTGTTGAGAACACGCTTGACCGACACCTCGTCAGCCGGATTGGCCACGGCCTTGAGATAGCCGATGGCGTCCTTGATCTCCTTGCGGTCATAGAAGCGAGTGCCGCCAACGACCTTGTACGGGATGCCGACCCGCATGAGGTATTCCTCGAGCACACGGCTCTGGGCGTTGGTGCGATAGAAGACCGCCATGTCGCCCCAGCGGTGATCGCCGCGATCGTGCATACGGGCCAGCTCGCTGGCCACGAACTGAGCTTCGTCGACCTCGTCATCAGCGTGATAGCGGACGATGCGGTCGCCGGGCCCGGCTTCAGTCCAGAGGTTCTTGGGCTTGCGGCCGAAGTTGTTCGAGATGACGGCGTTGGCTGCGTCGAGCACGGTCTGGGTGCTGCGGTAGTTCTGTTCGAGCAGCACGACCGTCGCGTCAGGGAACGCCTCTTCGAACTGAATGATGTTGCGAATGTCAGCGCCGCGGAACTTGTAAATGGAGTTGTGAACAAGAACTGAGTCAGCGATGTAGTTGTGCATGTGTTCGATCTCGATGTCGTAGACCGGGCCCATGTGATCGTTGACTTCGACGGCGTCGACAATGGCGGTGGCGATCTCTCCGTCCCGTTCGATCACCATTTCCATGCCGGGCCGCAGATGCGACAGGGGCTGGAAGTCGAACGCCACGCTGTCGATCATCATCCGCCGCTTCACCGCCAGCCCACCAACCTCCGCCATTCTCAACGCCGCCTGTACGGCATCCGGATAACTCTTCATCGAGGTCTCGACACCGATGCTGCTCGTCTTCATCGGTCGAACGTTGTAGCCAGCGGCGGCAAGCCGGTCGCCAATCTCGCGTCGGTTCGAAGACCACTGGATCCGGTGGTAGCCAACGTCGTGGCCGCGCCGATCGCTGAACATTGTGAGATTCAACGTCGAGCGATTCGCTCCGTTCTGCGGCCGGTAGTGCGGGAACTCGAGGTGGAGGTCGAGATCCTCCATCAGCTCCTTGGCCGCAGAATTCGTGTCGACCTCAGAAAAGAGCCGGGCGATCCAGTCCTCCGACATTGCGAGCTTGCGGCCGACCCCGTGGAACACCATGGTCGGCAGTCCGTAGATCGCAGCGAAACGAGCCTCTTCGAAGGACGCTTCTTCGCGGGACTCACACGTCTTCAGGATCCAGAGTGCGTCGCCGTGCTCTTGTCCCACTCGGACTCCGACACCGATGTCGCGCTTGCCTGCAGAGTTCTGCCGCGCTGCCTCACAGACGCCGATGCGGAAGCCGCGGTCGCCGCGGTACATGAGGTAGACGTGCCAAGAATCATCGTTCGGGACGAGGCGAGCGGGAACGATGTGATGCTCGGTTCCCGTGATCGTCTCGCCGCCAACCGACACGGAGTAGAGACGACCGTTGTGCTTGGTCTCTCGGATTTCGACGACCTTGCCAGCCACCAAGTCGGTTCCTCCGCCCGAGCCGAGCACTTCATCACCGACGGTGAGGGCTTCAATAGCCGTCGTGCCTCCAGGAACGCTGATCTGGGTTCCTGCAGGCAGGCATTGATCTGCATCCCCAACGACGGTGATCTGGCGGTGATCGTCGGCCAGTTGCACGACGAGGTCGTTCTGGACGGTGTTGGTGTCTTGGTACTCGTCGACCATGACGTGACCAAAGCGGCGCCGATAGCCCGCAAGCACATCGGAGTGCTCGCGGAACAGGTTGACCGTGTTGAGCAACAGATCGTCGAAGTCCATGGCTCCGGCCTGCTTGAGACGACGCTGGTACTCGACGTAGATGTCAGCGGCCTTCTTCTGCGGCGGGATGTCGGCTGCATCGAGGAACTGCTCGGGGCTCATGCCATCGTTCTTCGCCGCGCTGATCATGTTGTGCATGCCCCGAGGCGGGAACCGCTTCGAGTCGATGTCGAGATCGCGCATCACGTAGCCGACGAGGCGCTGCGCATCGGCCTGGTCGTAGATCGTGAAACCGGAGGGGTAGCCAAGCGCCTTGCCATCACGCCGAAGGATTCGCACGCACGCCGAGTGGAAGGTGCTGACCCACATCTTCTGAGCGACTGGACCGATGAGGGCCTGCACACGGTCTTTCATCTCGGCTGCGGCCTTGTTGGTGAAGGTGATCGCAATGAGTTCGAATGGCGAATGGCCTTGGTCGATCAACCACGCCATGCGCGACGTGAGGACTTTGGTCTTGCCTGATCCGGCGCCTGCGACCACCAAGAGCGGCCCACCCGAATGGGTGACTGCGTCGGACTGCGAGGGGTTCAGGCCATCAAAGACCGGGCTGGTTTCAGACACCCCAGCACCCTACCCAAGCCGTCTGACAGCGCTGGGCCGTCCCAGCGCTCGGGGTAGGCCATTCGTCCACGACCCCTGAGCACCGTCACCTGTTCACCTTTCCGGCCAGACTGCCGATAGCTCGGAAGTGACTGCCACCAGCACAGACGAAGATCTCGAGACCCAGGGCACAACGACCACGAGCGTGCCTTCCCCCCAGTCCGAGCCTTCGGGCACCGTCGATCTCCTCAGCGAAACGCCTGCTCCCACCACGACCGGGGCAACCGAGGCGCCACCACTTGCTGGCGCTGGCCTCATCGCCGAGGCAGAACTGGCTGTCGACGAGCGCCGCTGGCGAGACGCCCTCAGAGTGCTCGGGGCCATCGACTCGATCGGTGCCGCCTCGGTGCACACCGACGGGCTGCTGGCCATCGCTGCGACGCACCTCAGCAAGAATCGCATGGCCACCGCGGCGGTCAGCCGTATCCGATCGCAGCCCCAAACCGCTGCAAGCCACCGCCACCTGGCCCAGGTCGCCATCGCCAAGCATCAGTACCTGCTCGGCGACAGCGAAGCCCGAGCCGCCATGGCCAAAACCGATCCCGAGGCCGATCCTCAGGATTGGGCCAACCTTGCTGCCTGCTACGCCGGACTCGGTTGGTTCGACCAAGCAGGCGACTGCCTCGACAAAGCCGAAACTCTCGGTGCTGACGAATCTGCCACGTGGCTCATCGGCCGTTCGACCAACCACTGGGGCATGTCGAAGACCTTCGCCACGGTCGTTGGCATCTTCTTGTTCTTGATCGTGGGCCTTCTCGCTCTGGCTGTCGCCATCACGGTGCCGTTCATGATGCGCGAGTTCCGCATGACTCAGCTCGACGAGCGCTTCGCCGTACTCGCCAACGACGCGTGGAACAACGAACGTTGGCTCCGTCTGGCGCACGCCGGTGCAGTCTTGATGACCGTCATTCTCTGGGCCGTTGCAACGCAGCTGGCCTGAACGCCACAGCTCAGCGTTGGCTGAGCGTCAAGCCTTGATCCCTCGAGCGTTGACGACAGAGAACGACAAACCAGCGTGTTCCTCGAGCCTGCTGATCAGTTCGTTTCCGAATGCCGTTGCTGGTGTTTGGATGCCGCCGTCACCTCTGGTTTCGACTAGGGCGAGCGCGGCCTCACCCAGCATCTTCGCGGTCGATCCGTAGCCAGGATCAGCGTCGCCGGTGACCTTGCACTCGATCGTCTCGCCACTTGCGGTGGTGCCGAAGAAGCGCAGGTCGAAGAAGCCAGCAACCTGTGCCTCGGGCGACGGACCCGTGCCCGGCTTGGGAAGCACGTACTTGTTCAACACCTTGCGCACGGGGCCAACAGCGGCAAGACCCATGAAGCCACCGAGGCCACCCGTCAGGCCGGCCGCCTTGGCGGCACCGACCGGGCCGGCGCCCATCATCATTGCCTCGTCGTAGAGGAAGTCATCGCCCCACGGACGTCCGAGCAATGCGTGGCTTCGTTGCACGACGCGTGTGTTGATCGACGCCATGACGAACGGCGCCACCCACTGGCCAGACACCTTGTCCATCGCCGGAATGGTGACGTTCGGCTGCTTCGGCCCCGAACGCATGTCGGCGGGGGCCAACGCATACGGATTGGCGAGGACCTTGCGCAACGAAGGATCGCTGGCCACCTCTTCCATCACGTTCATCATGCTGGCGATGGTGCCGCCGCTGGCGCCGCCCTTCATGGCCTTGACCCGCATCGCAATCGAGGTGCAGGGCTCGCCGAAACGCTCGGTCGCCTGCTGCTGGGTGAACCACACGCCGAGATCCGACGGAATCGAATCGAACCCGCAGGTGTGCACGATGCGAGCACCGCTGACCGCTGCGGTTTCCCCGTGCTCGTCGATCATGCGCTGCATCCACTGGGGTTCGCCCGTCAGGTCGCAGTAGTGCGTGCCAGCAGCTGCAGCTGCAGCGACGAGTTCAGAGCCATAGAGCGCGTACGGACCAACGGTCGAAGCGACCACAGTTGCCGACGTGGCGAGATCGGCCATGGCCTCGGCGCTTGCAGCATCGGCCACGATGCGATCGACATCGGCACCGGTATCAGCAGCCACTTCATCGAGCTTGGCTTGGCTTCGACCCGCGATTGCCCAGCGCAGATCGCCGTCGGTGCCGTGCCTGGCGACCAGGTACCGGCACATGATCTGCCCTACGAAGCTGGTCGCTCCGAACACCACGAGGTCATAGGTCCGCTTGTCTGCCATGCCGAAAGACTACGAGCGAACAGCGAGATCTATTCCCACTCGATGGTGCCGGGCGGCTTCGAGGTGATGTCGTAGGCCACGCGGTTCACACCGTCGACCTCGTTGATGATGCGGTTGCTCATGCGCTCGAGCAGGTCGTAAGGAAGGCGAGCCCAGTCAGCGGTCATGGCATCGTCGGAGTTGACCGCACGAATGATGATCGGGTGGGCGTAGGTGCGCTCGTCGCCCATCACACCGACGGTGCGGATATCGGCGAGCACGGCAAACGACTGCCACAGTTCACGCTCGAGGCCAGCGGCGCCGACCTCTTCACGCACGATCGCATCTGCATGCTGCAGGATCGTGACCTTCTCTTCGGTGACTTCGCCGATGATCCGTACACCCAGGCCGGGGCCGGGGAACGGCTGGCGAAGGACGATCTCATCAGGCAGGCCGAGCTCGGAGCCGACCTTGCGAACCTCGTCCTTGAACAGATTGCGCAGCGGCTCGACCAGGTCGAAGTCGAGATCGTCGGGTAATCCACCCACGTTGTGGTGGCTCTTGATCTTGGCTGCGTCTTTGGTGCCGGACTCGATCACGTCGGGGTAGAGCGTGCCCTGCACGAGGAACTTGGCATCGTCGAGGCCACGAGCGAACTTCTCGAAGATGCGGATGAACAGTTCGCCGATGATCTTGCGCTTGGTCTCGGGGTCGGTGACGCCAGCCAGCTTCTCGAAGTACTGCTCGCCAGCCGACACATGGATGAGCTCGATGCCTTGGTGCTTCTCGAACGTTTCGACCACTTGATCGGACTCGTTCAGACGCATCAGACCGGTGTCGACGTAGATGCAGGTGAGCTGATCGCCGACAGCCTTGTGAACCATGGCAGCGGCAACGGCGGAGTCGACCCCACCGCTGAGGGCGCAGATGACCTTCGCATCGCCGACCTGAGCCCGAATTGCCTCGACCGATTGATCGATGACCGAGCCCATGGTCCAGTTGGCATCGCAGCCCGCTTCACGCCAGAGGAATTGCTCGAGCACCGCCATGCCGTGCGGGGTGTGCACGACCTCGGGGTGGTACTGCACGCCGTAGATCTTCTTGTCGACGTTTTCGTACGCAGCGACCGGGGCGTTCGGCGCTGATGCGGTCGCGGTGAAGCCTTCGGGCACCTCGGTGACGGCGTCGAAGTGGCTCATCCACACGACCTGTTCGTCGGGAATGCCAGCGTGGAGCAGCGCAGAAGCCGCACCAGGGATGCGATTGACCACGGTGCGTCCGTACTCGCCGCGCTCATTGCGGCCGACAACGCCACCGAGCTGCTGCGGAATCAGCTGCGCTCCGTAGCAGATACCGAGGATCGGGATGCCGAGGTCGTAGATGGCGGGGTCGAGACGCGGTGCGCCTTCGACGTGCACGCTTTTGGGTCCACCGCTCAAGATGATGGCGGCGGGTGCTCGCTCGGCGATCTCGTCAGCGGTGATGTCGTGGGGGATGATCTCGGAATAGACCCGGAGCTCACGCACCCGGCGAGCAATCAGTTGGGCGTACTGGGCGCCGAAGTCGATGACGAAGACGACTTGGACTGGGGCAGCGGTGCTTGCAACACCGGCGACTGCAGAAGCGCTCACGAGATCACCATGATTTCAGCCTTTTGGAGTTCTTTGAGCCGTTCGAATCCGAGCGTTGCCATGGACTGGCGAAGTGCACCGACCACGTTGGTGTAGCCATCGCCGAGGGTCGACGGGCCGAAGAGCACCTGTTCGAGCGAGCCGTTGTTACCGACCTCGACCACGACGCCCTGTGGGAGGTCGGCGTGGGCGACCGATCGGCCCCAGTGCCAACCGCCGCCGGGGGCCTCGTCAGCTTGAGCCAGTGCAGAGCCCATCATCACTGCGTCGGCGCCACAGGCGACGGCCTTGGCGATGTCGCCACCACTGTTGATGCCGCCGTTGGCGATCACGTGCACGTAGACGCCGGTCTCATCGAGGTGACGCATCCGAGCGGCACGAACATCGGCGATGGCCGTGGCCTGCCCGGTACCGATACCGGTGACCCAGCTCGAGGTGGAGCTGCTACCGGAGTCGACGCCGACCAGAACCCCAGCGGCCCCGGTGCGCATCAGATGAAGCGCCGCCTGATAGCTCACAACACCACCAACGATGACCGGCGTTTCCAGTTCACGAACGAAGCTCTTGAGATTGAGCGGGTCCTCGCTCGACGAGACGTGTTCGGCCGAGATGACCGAACCCTGGATGAGGAGCAGGTCGAGCTCGGCCTGCAGAAGCGTGTCGGCCATGTCAGCGACACGACGAGGCGAGACCGACCCGGCGGCATAACCGCCCGCGCTGTGCAGCTCGGCGATGCGCTGGGTGACGAGGTCGTGATCGACCGGAGCGGCGTAGAGCTCGCGAAGCCGAGCAGCCACTGCCTCGGGTTCCATGTCGCCGAGTTCGGCGAGCGCAGGGGCCGGATCCTCGTGGCGAGTCCAAACACCTTCGAGGTCGAGCACGCCGAGGCCGCCCAACTTGTCGAGCGCTGTTGCAGTGGCAGGACTGGTCACGCTGTCCATCGCTGCACCGATGATCGGGATGTCGAAGGAGTACGCGTCGATCTGCCACGAGACGTCGACGAGGTCGACCTCGCGGGTTCGGCGGCTCGGAAGCAGCGCCACGTCGCTCAGCTCATACGAGCGCCGAGCCGACTTGCCGAGTCCGATGTCGAGTTCTGCCACGATCAGCTCCCCATGAGAAAGGGGCAAGGCTAGTGGTCTGTCAGTCTTTGACGACAGCCTTCAGCAACTGCTTCGCAATCGCAGTGTTCATCTCGAAGACAGCTTTGGTGCCAGATGTGGCCGCCTTTCGAACGACCGAGCCGCCGGTGGCAGTCTCGACGGCGTCGAGTGCGCCGAGCGCCGCCTCACGAGTTTGGTCGGTTGCCTTGTAGCCCATGGTGGTGAGCGCCTTGATCAGATCACTCTCGCCAATGCTCCCAGGGGCAGACTGAGCAACGACTCGCAGTGCGTCTTTGGTCAGATTGGCCGACTGATTGATGATGTCGGCGGTCCCCATCGAGCCGGCGAGTTCCCCGTCGACCGAGGCCAACCAGCGTCGAACATTCTGCACGATCTCGTCGTGAGTCTCACCGTCGAAAGAAAGAGAAGGCATCTCCCGACCCTAGTCCTTCGGAAAACTTGGGAGGACCCGACCCCCCAAGTGAGTTGGGAGGGGTCGGGTCCTCCCAAGTTCTGATTCGTGGTCAGCGGTTGGCGATGGCGTTGACTCGCTCGTTGAGGAGCGCCATGGCAGAGCCGTCATCTTCGAAGTAGGCCGAGATGATGAAGCCGTCGATCACCACAGCTCGGTCGACGCCCTCCCAGTCATAGGCGGTGGCGCCGGCCGGCAGGCCCTCGACCTCGACCAGAACGTACGGTGAAGCGCCGAGCATGCCAGCGTTGAGTTCGTCGGCTGTGGCGTCGAAGCGCTCGACGAGAATGTTTGTTCCGCTGTCGAGGTAGCCCGTGGTGTAGGACACCGCAGGGATACCAACGGCGCCGGCGAAGTAAGCGAACTCGGCGTCGGAGGCAAAGAGCGTCCAGTCAGCCGGGAACAGCGCAATGTCCTCGGCTGCCAGCTCGGCTTCGGTGAAGTCTTCGTCTTCAGCGAAGGGGTCGTCGCCCTCGTCATCGGGGAACTCTTCGAACTCGCCCTCGTCGAGCGGTGGGAACGCATCGATCAGCGGATCGTCATTTCCGGTGAGCTCGCCGAGCGATAGCGTTCCGAGCTCGAAAGCGTCCCCGAACGACTCACCGAAGAACTCATCGAGGTCGTCGATGTCTCGAGGCTCAAGTGATGCCAACAGGTCGGTGTAGCCACCGATGATCGTGGGGAATCCGCTGACATACCAGGCGCCATCCCGCTCGACGACGGTGACGCCCGAATTCGAAGTCTCGAGGAAGTTGCGGTACGCACTCGGCAGAGCGATGCCCCCCATCCCATCCTGGAAATCATCGTGGCAGGTCTCGTCGATCTCAGAGTTCATGATGACGGTGAAGCAATTGCCGTCGAAGTCGAGGGAGAAGCCCTCGCCGTCGCCCTCTGCGCTGAAGGCAAAGCCGTCAATCGAGACGACCGTGCGACCCCGAATGTCCGAGCTACTCATGTCGAGGCGATCGAGTGAGTAGGTGATGTTCTCCTCAGCGAGCATCTGACGGAATTCCGCTGCCGCCGCATCGGCATCGTCGAGGAACAGCGGCGCGTAGTCGTAGAGCGCCCGGAACTCTGCCGGGTCCATTGCTGCAACGACGCCTTCGGCATCGAGATCGACAGCGGCTTCCATCATGGACCGAAGGGCATCTTCTGGCGTGTTGCCACCAACGGGCGCAAGGCCAGCACCGAAGTTGGGAACCGGTTCGCCGGCCTCTTCACGCACTGCTTCAGCGACCGAATACCAGAGGCTGATGTACCACGAGCCGTCTTCCTCGACCACGGTGAAACGAGCGTCTTCTTCATCAGCGAAGTCGACGATTTCTTCGTCGAGCGACTCCGACATGTTCTCTTCGCCGATCTCATCGGCGACTCGATCGCCGAAGGGCAAATCAGCCACGTCACCCGTGACCGAGACGACACCCGCAGTGAGCCGGACGTTGACAACGCCTTCGCCAACGAGGTCGGTCGTGTAGTCCAGGCCAGTGACCGAGAAATCGATGCCGTCGCTGCCCGCTTCGTCGGCGCGAGCCTCGAGGTCGACATCCTCGTCGAGGATCTCGAGCCGTTCGAGCTCGGCGAACAGGTCGACCATTGGGTCGATGAGCGCCTCACGCTCACTCGGGAGCATCACTTCGGTGAGGCCGATGAGGTCGTCGTTCTCGACCGCTTCGAACAATTGGGTCACGGCTTCTTCTGCCGTCGCCGGGCCGGCGGGTTCATCGAGCGCACGGGTGACGGCGAATGCACCGCCACCAGCAACGGCGAGGACGGCGGCGACGAGGCCAACTCGCCCTCCGATCCCAGACTTCTTCTCGACTTGGTCTTGCACCGTGGCGCCGTCGAAACCAGGGTCGTGAAGGATCTGCGGTTGTGCCGGATCGATAGACGGAGGGGCCGTGTACGCCGGGGGCGCATCGAAGCCGGGAGGTGCAGGAGGCACGAACCCGGGCGGAGCGATGGGTGGCTGTTGAGCGAACGGTTGCTGCGGCGGCTGCACTGGAGGCTGCACGGGCACCGCTGGGGGCGTCGGCACCGACGCGGCAGGGGGCGGCGAGAAACGGGGGTCGTTCGGGAGATTCGGATCAGTCATTTGAGGTGTCGCCCTCCAGCGTGTTCGTTGCGGTGCGGAAGCACCACCCTCGGGAACGTCAGGCTTTGCGTTCACCTTGAGAAAGAAGTCGCTGAAACAGAAGACCCGGCGAAAGAAGTCCAAGTGACGCTCCAGCCAGGACAACCCCAGCGCCAAGCGCCATCCATGGTCCCATACCACTGGCGACAGGCGTCCGCAGGACCACTCCCCCGAACCCAACGAGCACGACGGCGGCCAGTAGGCCAACAACTCCGGCGCTCCGGGTGGCTTTGGCCACGAGCAGCAGAACCATCGCTGCAGCGGCAACCGGCACCAAGAACCAGACAACACGGAACGGCGTGAGCTGGTCGATGCCGACGGCCTGCGCGGCACGTAGCGATGCATAGCTGTTTCGGGTGGCCGAGCCAGAGAGCGTCCACGTCGGCCAACCCGCAAGCGCCCCGACAACGGCAGCCAATCCAGCGACCACGCTGTTCGCCAGGCGGCGATTCGTACTGCCAGTCATCGGGCGGCTGCTGCCAGCTCTGCAGCGATGTCACCGCGACGCCCGACCTTCACCGTGTCGAGGCCGAGCCAGGCAGCCATCTCGTGCAGCGTCTGAGCGAGCGCCGGGGCAACCACTGCCTTGTCATGCCCGGGCTCGATGAACGCAGCCTTGGCAAGAAGCTGGCCCGCCGTACGGTCAGCCTTCAGATCGACTCGGCCAACGATCTCGTCGCCGAGAAGGAAGGGCAGCACGTAATAGCCGTGCACACGCTTCTTCTCCGGAACGTAGATCTCGATGCGGTAGTGAAAGTCGAAGAGCCGCTCCGCCCGAGGCCGGAACCACACCACGGGGTCGAACGGGCTGAGCAAGGCCCGAGCATCGACCGACCGGGGCCGCTTGGCCTCCGGGTGAAGATACGCGGGGTCGTCCCAACCTTCGACCTCGACCTGGCGCAACTGCCCTGTCGCTACCAGCTCGGCAAGCAGCGGACGACAGTCGGTGACCTTCAACCGGAAGTAGTCGGCGAGATCTTTGTCGGTGCCGATGCCGTGGCTGCGGGCTCCCAAGAGCAACATCGCTCGCCACGCATCCTGAGGCTCGACGGGGTCTGCACCGAGAACTTCGCTCGGGATGACGCGTTCGGGAAGGTCGTAGTGGGTGAGGAAGGTCTTGGTCCGTTCAGCAATCGAGAGATCACCGTTTCGGTACATCACCTCGAGACCGATCTTCCCTTTCGACCAACCCCACCACGGCCCGCTGCGATCCCCAGCGTCGGGCAGATCCTTGACCGAGCGGGGTCCGTGCTCATCGATCTCGACACGAATTGCGTCGAGCTGTTCTGGGTGCTCGGCTTTGAAAGCGGTGCCTCCCTTCCAGCGGCTGATGTCCATCCGATGCCGAAGTAATGGATAGAGGTCCATCCGAGTGATCGAGGCTTCATGCGCCAAGAACTCGTGATTCTCACCCGATTGCCAGATCCAGTGGTCCAGCTGGTCACGGTCATACGCACCGAGCCGAGCGAAAACCGGGAGGAAATGAGAACGGCACAAGACGTTGACCGAGTCGAGCTGCAGGATCGTCATCCGGTCGAGGGCCCGACGAAAGTGCCTGGCATCGACGCGGCCTTTCGGCTTGGCATCGGTGAAACCCTGGGCCGCAAGGGCGATGCGGCGGGCCTGAGCGGCGGAGAGCGTGGTCACGGCGACCGATTCTTGCACCACTTCGAGCCAGCCAAACTCTGAACAGCTCAGAAACGATGTCAGACTTCGGGACTGAAGCGACTCTTCGACGGTTGGGAACAGCATGCGAAACATCTCAAAGCCCGTCTTCATCGGTGGGGGTCTTGTCCTCACCGCCATTGCTGCGTTCGTCGCTTTTGGCATCTTCGGCATCCAGACCCTCTTCATCGATGACGAGGTGAGCGAGGACAACCCGTTCGCCGTGAGTGCCGAGGCCGAGGCTCCCGCTGACAGCGGCGCCGAAGAGCCCGAAACGGAAGCTGACGTCGAGACCGAGACCGAAGCTCCCGAGAGTGAGAGCGAAGCTACCGAGACCGAAGCTCCCGAGACCGAAGCAACGCCGGAAATCACCACGCTGACCACGGGCTCGTTTGTCAGCAGCAGCCGTTACACCACAGTCGGCACTGGATTCACCATCACCGATGGCACCCAGACGTTCCTGCGGTTCGAGGAGTTCGAGACCACGAACGGTCCCGATCTCAAGGTCTTCCTCCGCAACTCAGATGATCCGGACGACTACCTCGACCTCGGCGAACTGTCGGGCAACATCGGCGACCAGAACTACGAACTTCCTGCTGGCATCGACCTCGATCGCTACGACTTCGTCGACATCTGGTGTGAACGCTTCAGCGTGAGTTTCGGCAACGCTCAGCTCGCCGCTGCCTGAGCGCAGCTACCTGCCCTTCAGCGTAAGGCTTCGGCGGCCATGCGATCGAACAGACTACGAAGCATCCGTGCCGTCGCTCCCCAGAGCGTGTCCCCCTCGAGTTCGAAGAACGTGATTTCCATGTCGACGCCGCCTCGAGTCCAGATCTCTTCGCGGTAGATCGACGGATCGAGCAGCTCCTCGATCGAGACCTCTAGGATCCCGTCGACCTCATCGGGCGATGGCACGAGCAGCGGGCGCTCAGCGAGTACCCCGACGTAGGGCACGATCGCCGCCGGCGACGACACCGTGACCAGTTGGGGAAGTTGACCAACAACGTCGACCAGGCCGGGATCGAGGGCGATCTCCTCGTGACTCTCACGCAACGCGGTGGCACGAAGGTTGACATCACCGGTCTCGAACCGGCCGCCGGGGAAGCTGACCTCGCCCGTGTGGCTACGCATGTGCCAGGCCCGCCGAGTGAGGATGAGGGTGGCTCCGTCGTCACCGTCGTAGAACGGGGCAAGAATTGCCGCTGGTGGACGGCCGTCGACGTGGCCAGGCTCGGTTGTGGCGATCGGGTCGACCAACGGCAAGAGGTCAACCACCGACAGGCGGCGCTGAGCTGGTGTCAGGGCCGCCCACGACGGACGAGCACCGAGGCGGGCGTCGGCTGGGCGCGGGATCTTCTGCGGCCCACCACGGCCCACAGGTGGGAGGAAACTCAGAATCGAACTCCGGGCTCGGCGCAAGGCATTCACCGACACTACCTGTCGCTCGTCATGGCACCCTGACAAGATCGCTGCCACCCCCCGCTTGTCTGGGCCACCCACATCGAGCAACGGCGCATCGTCGTTTCATGCCCGGTGGGACATGCCGCAGGTGCCCCTGCGAGCAGTGTCAGCCGTGCTCGAGGTCGTGCGTGGGCCAGCGGTGCCTGCGCTGTACTTCTGGGCACTGCAGGCCTCGTTCCAGAGCGGTGGCCAGAACAGCGGGCAACGACGCGGAGCCGGGCATCTCGGTCTGCAACACCACCCGTCATATCCCGGGGCGGGCGCAGTGAACTGGGGTGGCTATCACGATCCCTCGTCGGGCGGGGGCATTCTCGACGGCACCGGATCTGCACTTGCATCCACCCTCGGCAACGCCAACACGTTCGACTACCCGTGGGGAGTGGGACAGCGCCATCGACTCGAGATCGCTGCGGCCGGACCCGGTCGGTGGCGAGGTTCGGTGACCGACCTCTCGACCGATACCACGACCATCGTCCGGGAGCTCTTCGTCGACGCTGATCATCTCGTCAGCCCGATGATCTGGAGCGAGGTCTTCGCCGACTGCGATGCCGAGCCGATCGAGATCCGATGGTCGAGCCTCGCCGCTGCGACCGTCGACGGGAAGTTCGTCGAACCGACGAGTGTTTCCTTGAGTTACCAGAGCGAAGCCGACGGTGGTTGCTCGAACACCTCGACCACCGTCGAGGACGGTTGGCTGATCCAACGCACGGCGACCGAGCGAGTGCACGTTCACGGCGCCAGACTGCGGTGGTGACTTCTGCTTCGGCTCCCAAGCTGCGCTCGTCCCCGATGTTCGTTCCGCTTGCCATCGCATTGGGGCTGATCTTCGTGGCCCTCGCCACGAGCTCGTCGTCGAACCGTTGGCTCGGCCAGGCCGGCTACCTCGTCGGGGCGATCATCATCGCCGGTGTTGTCGGGCAGACCTGGTCCACGTTCGACAAGCCAAACAACTGGGGTGCTGCTGCCGGGCTCCTCGGTCTGATGTCGGCAGCAGTCTTTGCTGCAACCGAGCTGGCCGTGATCGCTGCAGACCAAGCCGGAGGTGGCGGTTCGGTGTTGATCCCGGTGTCGTGGTTGTTCGCTGCCAGCGGCTGGTACGCCCACTTCATGAGGGTCAAGACGTTGCGCTGGGTCATCACGTTGGTCCAGGTCAGCTTCACAACGCTGAGTGCTGTGTTGTTCTTCGTCTTGGCCGCCCGGTCAGACGGTGTGTCCGGCACGGTCGGGTACGGGGCCGCTGGCCTCATCGGCGCGCTGGCTGGTGCGCTCGCCGTCACCGGCATCTTGGGTCGGATCAAGATCGAGCTGGCCAAGCGCAACCCCTGACCCTCGGCTCCAAGATCTGGGGGTCAGCTGCCAACGGCGGCCAGGAAGGTGTGGCGAAGATGTTCTGCCGCTTCGATCTGAGCGGGGTTCTTCGTCGCTGGCGCATCGACTCGGCCCCACATCCAGAGCAAGAGGTCGAGGGCTGGCGCCTCGATGGTCGCTGTCGGGATGGTCTCGTGATCCAACTCGTAGCCATCGAGTTCGAGGCGCTCGCCGCTGTCCGGCTGGGTGCCGATGATCTTGCCTGGCTGCAGCGCCCACTGATCACCGGTGTCTGACGCAACCAGTTCGACCACGCCGCCGGCGGCCTCGAACGTGGCCCAATCTGGGGTGCCGGTCAGCATGATGGTGACCAACTCGTCGATGCCGTCAGCGGCGAGCAGCGGCTCGATCTCGGGGACCGGAGCTCCCACGGCAAGGAAACCATCGATGGCGTGCACCATCGACTCGTGGACCTGCCGACGAACCGTGAATCCGACCGTGTGGTCGTCAGACCAGCTCCAAGCGACCTCGTCGTCGTCGGCAAGGGACAGCAGTTCGACGAGGTCGACTCCGACCTTGCGTAGGCCCGCACCGAGCTCATCGTCGGCGGGCCGGCTCGGCGGCTCGTAGGTGTCGGGCCCCTCCGGCCGATTGCTGATGACGTGGCACCAGAACCGCTGCACCTCGGTGAGGTGCCAGACCAGGTCGGCCATGGTCCACTCACCGCACGACGGCACAGGAGTCGACGGATCGTTGGCATCGAACAGATCGGCGAGGGCGTCAGCGGCGTGGCTGATGTCGGCGATGGAGAGGACATCGAGGTGGAGCGGCGTCATCCCGGAAGTTTCCCACACGCCCTGAGCCAACTCGGCGGAATCGGGGCCAAAACCATGAAGACCGGGCCACGAGGGCCCGGTCTTCGATATTGCTTGGGTGCTGCACGGTCAAGCCGGGCAGCAGGGCTTACATCATGCCACCCATGCCACCCATGCCGCCGATCTCTGATGTGAGAGCAGGCATGCCTGACGGACGGCAGCTTTACATCATGCCGCCCATGCCACCCATGCCGCCCATGTCAGGCATCGCCGGAGCGCCGCCCTCTTCAGGAGCATCAGCGATGAGGGATTCGGTCGTCAGCACGAGGGCTGCGATCGAGGCTGCGTTCTGCAGCGCTGCACGAGTGACCTTGGCGGGGTCGGTGACACCAGCAGCAACGAGATCGACGACCTCGCCGGTTGCGGCGTTGAGACCCATGTTGCCTTCGGCCTCTTCGACCTTGGTGACCCAAATGGCGCCTTCAAGACCGGCGTTCTCAGCGATGAGACGAGCCGGTGCTTCGAGGGCACGGTAGACAGCGCGAGCACCGGTCTCTTCGTCGCCCTTGAGCTTCTTGACGACCTTGGCCACAGCGGGACGGGCCCGGAGAAGAGCGGTACCGCCACCAGCGACGATGCCTTCTTCGAGCGCTGCACGAGTTGCCGAGAGGGCGTCTTCGATGCGGTGCTTCTTTTCCTTGAGCTCGACCTCGGTAGCAGCGCCGACCTTGACCACGGCAACGCCGCCGGCCAGCTTCGCGAGGCGCTCTTGGAGCTTCTCGCGATCCCAATCCGAATCGGTGTTCTCGATCTCAGCTTTGATCTGGCCCACACGACCTTCGACGTCGGACTTCTTGCCGCCGCCTTCGATGATCGTGGTGTTGTCCTTGGTGACCGTGACCTTGCGGGCGGTACCGAGCATGTCGAGGGTGACACCGTCGAGCTTGAGGCCGACCTCTTCAGCGATGACCTGGCCACCGGTGAGGATGGCCATGTCCTGCATCATTGCCTTGCGACGCTCGCCAAAGCCGGGGGCCTTGACCGAGCACGAGGCGAAGATGCCGCGGATCTTGTTGACCACGAGGGTTGCGAGGGCTTCGCCGTCGATGTCCTCAGCGATGATCACGAGAGGCTTGCCGGACTGGCTGACCTTCTCGAGCACGGGGAGGAGATCCTGGACCGAGCTGATCTTGCCCTGGTTGAACAGGATGTAGGGATCCTCGAGGATCGCTTCCTGACGCTCGGCGTCAGTGACGAAGTACGGGCTGATGTAGCCCTTGTCGAACTGCATGCCTTCGGTGAAGTCCAGTTCGATGCCGAACGTGTTCGACTCTTCGATCGTGACGACGCCGTCTTTGCCGACCTTGTCGATGGCGTTGGCGAGGACCTTGCCGACGTTTGCGTCAGCAGCGGAGATCGATGCGACCTGGGCGATTTCGGCCTTGGTCTCGATTTCCTTGGAGTACTCGGCGATGGAAGCAACGCCAGCCTCGACGGCTGCTTCGATGCCACGCTTGAGACCCATGGGGTTGGCGCCAGCAGCAACGTTGCGGAGGCCTTCCTTGATGAGGGCCTGAGCAAGAACGGTGGCGGTGGTGGTTCCGTCGCCAGCGACGTCGTTGGTCTTGGTGGCGACTTCCTTCACGAGCTGGGCGCCCATGTTCTCGAAGGGATCTTCGAGCTCGATCTCACGAGCGATGGAGACACCGTCGTTGGTGATCGTCGGAGCACCGAACTTCTTGTCGAGGACGACGTTGCGTCCCTTTGGTCCGAGGGTGACCTTGACCGCGTTGGCCAGCTGGTTCACACCGGACTCGAGAGCGCGACGCGCCTCGTCGTCGAACTTGATGATTTTTGCCATGTTGGCTTCCTTACTTCTTCACGATCGCGAGGACATCGCGAGCGTTGAGGATGAGCAGGTCTTCGCCATTGCTGGCGATCTCGGTGCCTCCGTACTTGGAGTACACAACGACGTCGCCGACCGAAACATCCATGGGGATGAGGTCGCCGGTGTCGCCGCGGCGACCGGCGCCGACAGCAAGGACTTCGCCCTGCTGGGGCTTTTCTTTTGCGGTGTCAGGAATGACGAGGCCGCTTGCCGTGGTGGATTCGGCGTCTTGGGGACGGATGACAATCCGATCCTCGAGTGGTTGTAGCTTCATGCGTTCGTGCCCTTCTTGGCGTTAGCACTCTCAATGGACGAGTGCTAAGACTAAGACCTCGCTGGCACGGGGCCAACATCGTTTTGACGCAAAATTGTCACGATGACGCGTTTGACCCTTTCGACGACCTGAGCGGACCGTCCATCGCAATCCACTACGTTCGATCACATGTCCGAACCAGCACTGCCTGACACAGCTCTGCCTGACACAGCGCCCGCTGCTTCGTTCCAGCCCCGCTTCGACCCGAGCACCGTCGAGGCGGCAGTCTTCGACATCGGCGGTGTGTTTCTCTATCCGCACCACAACCAGGTGTCTGGTGTGCTCGACGCAATGGGTTTCGAGCGGCCGAGCGATGTGCTCGACTACCGACGGGCTCACCATGCGGGTGTGGCGACGTTGTCGGCCCGTTTCGTCGAAGTCGACGAGTACGACCCGAGCTTCTGGATCGATTACGACCGCAGCTACTCGGCAACGCTCGGCCTCCCAGCGGAGGCGGCTGCAGAGTTTTCGTCGAGGATGGACAAGCGAGCGTGGGATTGGCTGCACGAAGAGAACGTGGCGTCGTTTCACGAACTGCACGCGTCGGGCTTGCCGCTGGCCATCGTGTCGAACAACTCCGGCGCCGCCCCGACACAGATGCTCGAACACGGCGTCTGCTGGGTGAACCACCATCACGACCTTCCGCGCGTCGCTGCCATCATCGACAGTTCGCTCGTCGGTGTTGCCAAACCAGACCCTGCGATCATGGCGCCGGCGCTCTACGCACTTGGTTTGCCGGCCGATCGAGTCGTCTACATCGGCGACACCGTCCACGCGGACATCAACGGCGCTACCGCTGCGGGCATGCAATCAGCGCAACTCGACCCCTTCGATCAGCACACCGAGTACACCCACACCCGATTGCCGGACCTCGCTGCCTTGAATCAGGCCCTCGGCGTGTGAGCCACTGGTGCCGGGGGTTAAGAGGTTAAGAGGTTCGCTTCGCTTGCCTCCGGCACCTCTTAACCTCTTAACCCCCGGCACCCAAGCGCAGGTTGGGGTGGGCGCCGTCGTCGAGGGACGTTGGGCCATCGTGCTCGAGTCGCCAGTGGGCGGCGGCGGCGATCATCGCAGCGTTGTCGGTGCAGTACTCACGGCTGGGCACGAGGCAATCAAAGCCTCGCTGCTCAGCCTCGGCCGCAAACACTTCGCGCAGCCTGGAGTTGGCGGCCACTCCCCCGCCGAGGCACACACCGTTGACAGCGAAGGTCTCGGCAGCACGCATGGTCTTGGTGACGAGCACGTCGACCACCGCTTCTTGGAACCCAGCGCAGAGATCGGCGTTGTCGGCGTCTCGGTTCTTGCGGACGTAGTTGATGACCGAGGTCTTCATCCCGCTGAACGAGAAATCGAGGCCGTCGTTGATGAGGCCTCGGGGGAAGCCGATGGCGTCACGGTCGCCCTCGAGCGCGAGCTTGTCGACAACGGGCCCACCCGGATAGCCGAGGCCGAGATAGCGGGCCACCTTGTCGAAGGCTTCACCGGCAGCGTCGTCGATGGTGGACCCGCAAATGCGGTACTTCCCACGCTCCTCGAGGTGGACGATCATCGTGTGCCCACCCGAGACCAAAAGCACGGCAAGTGGTGGTTCGAGGTCTGGCCGTTCGAGGAACGTGGCGAAGAGATGGCCCTCCATGTGGTTGACCCCGACGTACCGAATCCCCCACGCCAAGGACAGCGCCTTGGCCGCCGACACGCCAATGAGCAATGCACCGATCAGCCCGGGCCCATGTGTGGCGGCAACAGCATCGAGATCGGTTCCCGCCATACCGGCTTCGGCCAGCGCCTGGTTGATCACCGGTTCGAGCATCTCGAGGTGAGCACGGCTCGCCACTTCGGGCACCACGCCACCGAAGCCCGCGTGCAATTCGATCTGGCTCGACACGATGTTGGTCAGCACCTCGGTGCCGCCGCGCACGATCGAGACCGAGGTCTCGTCGCAGCTGGTCTCGATCGCCATCACCACGCGCTCGCCCAACGGACGCATCTCTGTCGCGCTCATGATGCGGTCTCCGATCGAGCGGCCGCGTTGGCCATGTTGTCGTGCAGCCAAAAGATCAAGCCGTCCTCTTTCGTGCCGTCGGGGTTGCGGTAGTAGCCCGGGCGGTTACCAACGGGTGCGAAACCGAACGATCGATACAGCCCGATAGCCCCGGAGTTCGACGCTCGCACCTCGAGCGTGATGGCGTCGACGCCGGCGTCAGCAGCGACGGCAAAGAGGTCGTCGCACAAGCGACGGGCGATTCCCGAGCGTCGCATCTGGGGAGCCACCGCGATGTTCATGAGGTGACCCTCAGCTTCGGGATCGTCGAGACCAACGAACATCATCCCGGCGAAGCCGACGATGCGATCGCTTGTTTCAGCGACGAGCCAGTGGCGGCTCGGCGCGTCGACGGTGAACTCGCCCTCGAAGAGCGCGGCCGACCAGGGCTCGGGGCTGACGGCAGCCTCGATGGCTGCCACCGCAGCGATGTCGGCCCGATCCATTTCCCGGATCCTGATGGCGGTCACGAGTTGTGCCTGGTCTTGATGTTGATCTGGACGTCGGCGTCGCGCAGGTAGAGCGGTTCGACCTCGGGTCCTGGCACCGGGGTTCGACCGAACGCCAGGCGGGCCAGCGTGGCGGCTTGTGGTTCACGACCCGCCACGTGCTGAGCGTCTACGTAGGACTCGAGGTAGCGATCGGCGCCATCGCCGAGAATTGTGTCGCCCGCTTCGATCAGCGTTGCCATGTCGACAGCCGGACCGACCAACGCTTGGCCAACAGCCACACCGTCGACGAAACGCTGTTGGAAGACTTCGCTACGGCGAGCATCGATGACTGCGTTGACCGGGCCTGGTTCATCGGCGGCCAAGAGTTCGAGGCTCGTGATGCCAACCACGGGGGCGTCGACGGCAAGCGCCAGTGAACGAACCGTGGCCAACCCCACGCGCAGTCCAGTGAATCGACCAGGGCCGATGTCCACGGCGAACACGTCAACGTCGGAGACAGTCCAACCGGCGGCGGCCAACACCGAGGCGATCATCGGGGTGATCTCTTCGGCGTGGCGACGGTCGGTGGTGACCTGCTGCGATGCCGCTAGCCGCATCTGGGCAGCGTCAGCGAGGCTGGCAGCCGCCACCCCGACCACAGCGGTCGACGAGGTCACAGCGAGGATCCGTTTCATGCCACCCACCCTTCGATGGCGGCCGCGAGGTCTGGCAGGCGGACATCCCATGTCGGACCGCCGGCCTCGATCTGGATGATGCGATCGTCGTCGGCCCCTTCCACGCTTTCGGGGTACCGCAACCGAATCGTGAGGTGATCCACCGGCAACACTTCGGTGATCTCTTCGCCCCACTCGATCACGGTGAGGCCGACCTCGAGCAGTTCGGGCAGGTCGAGGTCGAGCGTCTCGGCGATGTCGTCGAGGCGGTACACATCGAGGTGGTTGAGTTCGATTCGACCCTGGTCGTAGCGATTGATCAGCGTGAAGGTCGGGCTGGTCATTCGCTCGGTGATACCGAGCCCAGCACCCATGCCCTGGGTGAAGCAGGTCTTGCCTGCGCCGAGGTCGCCAGCAAGGACGATGAGGTCGCCCACGCGCATCTCGGCAGACAACGCCGCGGCGAGGGCCTGCGTGCCCTGAGGGCTCGAAGTGGCGGCGAGAATCACGTGTTGCAGGCTACGGCCCTCCGCCCGATCGAGCGCCTAGGTCATCGCCTTCATCACGAGGGCAAGCGTTTGCGCTCAGCGGCTGGCAAGCCGGAGGCGCGCCGCCGGTTCGGCTGCCAGTACCGCAGCTCCACCGGTACCGATCAAACCAAAGCCGACAAGGAACAACCATGCGCTGAGGCCGGTGTTCGGCAGTTCCTCCATGGCGTCTTCCTCGGAGAGGAAGGTGAGGCGGACGTAGCTGACGACGGCGGATGTTTCGTCTTCGGTGAGACGGTCGCTGTATGCGGGCATCGAGCCCTTGCCGTTCGTGACGCTGGCCACGTGCACGGCTCGGTCTGGTTGTTCCACGGCGAGGTCGATCAGGGACCGCCCGGCAGGCGAGCCTGAACCGTCGGAGCCATGACAACCGGCGCAACCCTGGGCGCGGTAGATCTCGAGGCCTTCGCCGAGATCACCTGGATCATCTTGTGCCGCCGCCGGAGTTGCACACAACACCAGTGCGGCGCCGAGGAAGAGGACTGCTGAACCCCTGACAACAGAGGAGCTCAGCCTTTCGAACAGTGTCTCGACTGGTGTCGTTGCAGGCATCCGGACAACGTAACCCAAGCAGCGATCAGGTCAAGGTGGGCGCACCGTTCCAGCGCAGACGTGCCACGCTGTTCACATGACGAGTCCGATGAGTCCTGATGCGATCGTTGAGGCGGCGAAGCGCAGTGATGTTCGCACCACCCCGATCGTCGAGATCCCGGCGGCTGCGCTGGTCGATCTTCCGCAGTGGGCCAACACGTCACTTGTGTTGAAGCTCGAGCACCTCCAGCACAGCGGCTCGTTCAAGGCTCGTGGCGCCGCTCATTTCATGGCGACCCAAACCATCAGGGCCGACGGTGTGGTTGCTGCTTCCGGCGGCAACCATGGCGCAGCCGTGGCCTGGGCCGCCAGTGAGTTCGGGCATACTGCCAACATCTTCGTGCCGACCATCGCTTCCCCGGCGAAGGTCGGGGTACTGCGCCGGTTCGGGGCAACAGTCCACCACCAGGGAACGGTCTTCAGCGAGGCCCACGCTGCCAGCATGGAATGGGCGAAATCGCACGACGCCACGACGATTCACCCATACAACGACCCGGTCGTGATGGCGGGTGCTGGCACGGCCAGCCGAGAGTTCGAACGTCAGGCTGGGCTGCTGGATGCCGTGCTCGTGGCTTGCGGAGGCGGCGGATTGGCTGGGAGTGCTGCGTCGTGGTTCGGGACGCGTGTCGAGGTGGTGGCATGCGAGACCGCAGGAACCGCCACCTACGCCGCCGCGGTGGCTGCCGGTGAGCCGGTCGATGTCGAGGTCAGCGGCCTCGCCGCCGATGCGCTCGGGGCAACGAAGCTGGGCCAGAACCCATGGGACACCCTGCATGCTGTCGGGGCGCCGAGTGTCGTGGTGACCGACGAGCAACTGGCTGACGCCCAGCAGCGTTTGTGGGACCGACTGAGGTTGGTGATCGAGCCGTCGGCCGCTGCACCCATTGCTGCGCTGATCGCTGGCGACTGGGAACCGCGAGCGCGGTTGGCCGGGCGGGTTGGTGTCATCTTGTGCGGCGGCAACACTGATCCCAGCAGGCTCCAGTGATCGAGACATGCGGCTGATGCGCTGGCCAATTGATGCCACCGCCGGTCGACGCACTGCTGGCGCCAATCACCACAGCCGGTCGACTGGGCTGAGCGCTCCGAGCGCGGCGTCGTTGTTCCACTCGACGAGGCCGATCAGCACGGTGCCGCCAACCAGCAGCAGGGCGGTGGTCGACAGCGTGATCTTGGTTTGGAGTGACCAAGGTTTGGGCTGGCGGATCGCCTTCGAGAGCTCGAAAACGACACAGCCGATGTCGCGGTGAAGATCGCGTCGCTGAAACTGACATCGTCAGCATCGTGACTGAGTGGCGACCAGAGCAGAAGGGCGCCAAGCAGGATCAAACCGCTGAACGCGCCGAGCACCACAGCGCTCGGCGCGGCCAGTCGTGTGGAGAACGGTCGCCTCACCGCGGTTGGCCGTCAACGTTGGCCTCGTAGTCGATGGCCCACAGATTCTGACTGGTCTGCCAGAGCAAGATCGTGAGGGCGATTGCGTTGAGACCGAGGATGACCGGCACGCCCCACGAAAAGACGTCGGTGCCGACGAAGGCCACGAAGGTGTTGAGAGCGATGTAGCCGATGCGAATCTCAGTCGGCCCGATGCCGTAGTAGGCGATCTGGAATTGATTGGTCGCAGCGAAGCTGAGAAACGAGGTGGCCATCATGGCGCAGGTGATCAGGAGCAGGAGGTAGAAGAGGATTTCGGTGCCTTCGGGGGCGAGGAACGAGTAGCCGATCACGATGCTGCCGGCGAAACCGAGGTCGAGGATGTGGTCCATGAAGAAGCCCCACTTCACGAGACCCTGCTTGCGGTACTTGCCCAGTGAGCCGTCGAAGGAATCGGTCAGCCACTGGCCGAAGACCATGACCGAGATGGCGTGCATCCACACCAGATTTTCCTTTGCCAGCCAGCCGAAGATGATCGTGCCGGCCGACCACAGCACGGTGACCATCGTGAGGTGGTGGCTCATGATCGGCTTGGGAACCTTGGGGATACCCCAATCGATGAATCGGCGTTCGAGTGGACCGAGGAGGGACGTGCCCTTCTTCTTGTCACCAGCAAAAGCGGGAGGTGCGTTCTCGGTCATGTCAGTCCTTGCTTCTTAATGATCGGCTTCTTAACGATCAGCTTCCCAATGATCGGATTGCGGAGACGACGGCGTGCTGGACGAGCACGCGTACGTGGGCGGGATCGGCGGCTTCTTGATCGACAGTTCCCGTGGCAGCAACCACGAGTGCGTCTCCGTCAGCAGACGTGTGGGCCGGATGGAGCGCTCTGGCGAAACCGTCATGTCCGCTCTGGGCCGCCAGGTGACAATCGGCCTTGGAGAGCTTGACGTTGGTGACGACGATGCCAATGGTTGTGTTGCCGAAGTCAGAGTCGGCAGCAGCAAAGCGCGGACCTGGGTCGGCTGTGGTGGTGCCATCGTCGATCCAGCCCAGTGCGTTGACCGCGATGAGCGCACTGACGACGATGTCGCCACTACGGATCGTGGCCGTGCCCAGACCGCCTGGCGTGGTGGTGTCTGGCCCTCCCCACTTGCCGACGGTGGCGCCGGTGCCGGCGCCGACCAGGCCCACCCGGTGCGGGCCGTCAGTTGCAGCCGCAGCAGCAGTTGCCCCGTTCGCGGCGGTGGGTCTGACGGTGCCGTCGCCGGTGGTCAGGTCGTACAGACTCATGCCGACCACGATCGGTACGGGCCCGGCCTTGGTCGAAAAACCGCGACCCTGCTGCTCGAGCCAGCCCACGGCGCCATCGCCGGCGGCCAGCCCGAAGGCGGAACCGCCGGACAGCACCACGGCATCGATCGTCGAGACCAGACGGAGCGGATCGAGCAGCGCGAACTCGCGAGTGGCCGGCGCACCCCCGCGGATCTCGCCTGATGCGATCGTGTTCTCTGGCAGAACCACCACCGTGCAACCCGTTTTTGCATCAGCGTTGGTCCAGTGCCCCACCCGGACTCCGGGCACGTCGGTCAGCATGCGGCGAATGCTAGGACCCCGTCACCAGTGAGGTGACGATGGCGTGCCCCTCACAGGTCATGGCGGTGATGCGCATGTCGTAGTCGACAATGACGGTGGGCCAGGCGAAGCGTTGCATTGCATCGGCCAGGTCGACGGTGGCCAACCGGCGCTCGGCGAGGTTCGCCACAGCGTCAGCCAGACGGGTGCCGAACGTGCCAACGGGGTAGAGCGCTGCGTCGTGCAATTCTGGCGGGATGAGTTCGGGATAGCTGAGGGCGGCTGGGAGCACGGGGACGCAACCGGCCATCAGCGCCTCGACGACGGCAATGCCGAAGAACTCGTGGTTGGCGCAGCTGACCACGAGGTCGGCTGCGTGCAGCCAGCGCTCGTACTCGGCACGTTCGAAGGGTCCCGCAGCGAGCAGTCGGTCGGCGTGTTCGTCGATGATCACTTCTCTGTCGGGCGAGCCGGCTGGGTCTTCGCCGGCTAGCACGAGGCGGAAGTCGAGGCCGGCATCGGCGAGCTTCGAGAGGGCACGCCGGAAGACCTCGGGCGCTTTGTCTGGCTCCCAGCGATGGGGCCACAAGATGATCGGCGAGCCTTCGCTCGGGAGCCGCACCCCTGCTGGCGGCTCGACGCCTACCGGTACCACGTGGAAGCTGCCAGAGATCTCATCGATCGGGAGCGGCTCAGGTTGCGACGCAGCCCAAGCGGGGAGGGCCTCGACGACCGCATCTCGATGGAAGGCCGAGTTGAACCACACCTGGTCCGAGGCGAGCCACGATTCCCAGTTGCGAAAGGTGACGTCGGGATCCGGTGCCACCGAAGCCGTCGGGTAGATCAGTTGCGTCTCGTGCATGTAGGTGACCACCGGCAGGTCTGGTGAAGGCCGAAGGTGACCGAGCAGAGCGGCGACATCAACCAGGCCGCTGACCAGCAGCAAATCCGGCTCGCCGCGCTCGACGATCTCGGAGGCAATCGCGTCAGCGAGTGGGGCAGCGCCTGCTCGAAGGCGCCAGCGCCAGAGGGTGGGCTCGAGGCCGACGACGGCGATGTCGTGCGAGCTGTGAATGGCCAAGCCCTCAGCCCATGCTCGATGAGAACCACCGAACCATGGCTCGGCCAGGATGACCCGAGCCATCAGCCCTGGCCGGGACGAACCGCAGCCTTGGCCAGGAGCGAGCGCAGCATCTCGTTGACCTCGTCGGGTCGTTCGAGCATCAACTGGTGGCCCGCATCGGGAACGACGGTGACCGTTGCGTCCGGCAGCGCCCTGGCCAGCCGACGACTTTCCCGCACGGGAGTGAGCGGGTCACGGCTGCCAACGATGATCGAAGCCGGCAGGTCGCATTCGGTAAGGGCTTCGAGCACATCGTGGTCGAGAATCGACGGAGCGGCAGCGAGGAACTGATCGACCTCGAGCGACTCGAATGCGGCCGCTGTCTCTCGCACGTCCCGGAGATCCGGACGCTTGCCGAAGGTGGAACGCACGAGGATCTGGCCGAGGTCGTTGTCAGGGATCGAGGTGAGGCGATTGGTCAACTCGGGGAAACGAACGGCGAACGACGAGGCGGGGGCCGATGCGTTCTGCAGAAAACCGTTGGCCAACCCGACCGGGCTTCGACCTGCGGTCGAGATGAACCCCAGTCCGGCCACACGAGACTGCACGGAATCGTCTTCCAGCCCGTGATCGGCATTCCAGAAGTCAGCAATGAAGCGGCCGAGCACCATGCCGCCCATCGAGTGACCGGCAATGACCGCACCCTCGAGGTCGAGGGTTTCGAGCAGCAGAGCGAGGTCCCTTGCGTTGGCTTCGATCGATGCACCATCGCTGCCAGCCGTGGAAAGACCGTGGCCCCGCAAATCGACGGCGATCACGCGAGCCTCGTCGGCGAGTTCCCATTGTCTGTGCCACACGTCGGCCCGAAGCGTGATGCCATGCAGCAAGATCAGGGGTGGCCCATCCCCAGCTTCGACACCACGGATCACTCCGCCATCGGGGGTGGGGATCTCGAAGTCGACCGCGAGTTCAGGACGCGGCGAGGCAACAGACTCGGTGCCGCGACGAAGTGGGAGCGTCGCCAGCTGCTCGGCAGCAACACCCGTCAGCAGTCCAGCACCGAGCGAAAGCCAGTTCATGGGCGAACTCGCCGATTGATGTACTTGCGGGCGACCCGGCCGCCACCTGACCAACACACCATCATGAGCGAACCCGCCGATTGATGTACTTGCGGGCGACCCGGTCGGTGATGCCGCAGGTGATTTCGTAGTTGATGGTGTCGAGCGCAGCGGCCAGATCGTCGGCGGTCACGGTCTGGTCGCCTTGGGTGCCGATCAACACCACCTCGTCACCGGGCTCGATGACGTCATCACCACAGTCGATCACCATCTGGTCCATGGTCACGACCCCCAGGATGCGGCGCCTCTTTCCACCGATCAGCACCAGAGGTGGGCCGTTCCACAGTGCACGGCGATAGCCATCGGCGTAACCAACCGGCACCGTCACCGCTGTGGTTGGCTCAGTCACTTCGGTGCGTTGCCCGTAACTCACTCGGTCCCCCGCCTGCAGCTGCTTCACGAGGCTGACCTTGCTGGTCCAGCTGAGTGCTGGCTGCAGATCGAGCACACCGGCCAACTCGGGGCTTGGCGGCAGGCCGTAGAGCGAGATGCCACAACGAATCACGTCACGGTGCGATCGGGGCCAGGCGTGCACGCCGGCAGAGTTGGCGGCGTGGGTGCGGAGCACCTCGATACCAGCGGCCTCGATACTGCCGAGGACCACGTCGAAGCGATCGAGCTGTTCATCGTTGAAGGCTTCGCCTGGCACGTCAGCCATGGCGAGGTGGGTCCACACCGATGACAGCGCCAGCATCGGTGCGGCGACGATCTCTTCGGCTCGGGCCACAGCGTCGACGGGTGCAGCGCCCACGCGGTGCATGCCGGTGTCGACCTTGAGATGAACCGAGAGGCCAGTGCCTTTGGGAGCCGTCGGCGCCGCCGCAGCAGCCATGTCGATCCCGGCGTGGGTGTAGACGGTGGCTTGCAGGTCGTAATCGGCCACGTCGATCCACTCACGAGCCTCTGGCTCGGAGAGAACCCAGATGGGCACCTCGAGGCCTGCGTTGCGCAAGCGACAGCCCTCGACCACCCGAGCCACGGCAAGAATGGTCGCCCCGGCGGTGATGGCCGCATGGGCGGCCGCGACCTCACCGTGCCCGTAGCCATTGGCTTTCACCACGGCGCAGAGCTCGGCGCCCGGCGCAGCCGCCTGCAGCACGGCGGCGTTGTGGCGGATTGCAGCCAGGTCGATGGTTGCGGTGGAGCGACTCACCGACGCAAGGCTAGGACGTTCGCCCAGGAGACGGCGGACAGCCTGTGGTCTAGCGTTGCCGCTGTGACTCTCTTCACAGGCGACGAAGCGTTGGCGACCGCCGCAAATCAGCGGTCGAGCGAGCTCCGCTCCCCTGCGCTCGTGATGCAGCCGGCCACGCTCGGCGCGGCCCGGCTCACCAAGCACAGCTTCAGCCGTTCGATGCTGCGAAAGGCTGCCCGCAACGGCTGGACCGGTCGGCGCAGAACATTCGACATGGACGAGCTCGGACAGGGTGAGGTTGTGTACGAAGTCAACGCAGGCGATCACGTGCTGACCTTCGTTGGCTTCACGCGGGTGATCGACGAGGCCGAGCACACCGACCGGGTGATCGGCGGGGCGTGGGAAATCACAGCAGCATTGGTCGACGGACCGGTCGATGACGCGCTCATGGATGAGCTGCGGGCGAACGTGCCCCGTCAAGAACGGGGCCGTTTCGGGGCAAACGTTCTGGTGCTCACCCGAGGCAATCGCAGCGTTCGTTTCTTCGAGAGCATCATCGGTCGGCTGGCTGCTGGCTTGCAGCCCGATCCCAACGATGTCGCCGACGCCGGCTACCTCATGCGCAGTACTGCCTTTTACGGCAACGGCAAGTTCGGCATGCGGTCGTTCGAGGGGTACGACGTCGATCACCCGGTTGCGGTTCCGTATCGAGCACAGATGCTGTGCGGCTGGCTCTACCGCGAGCTCAGTTACGACGTGATCGAGCACTGCGCTCGGGTGAAAGGTGGCGAGGTCGCAGTCGGCTTCGACGAGGAGTGGCGGCGGTATTTCGGACTGGGCAATGCGACCGGGCTCGGGCTGGTGCCCTATGCAATGAAACATCCGCGTGTGATCAACGCATGGATCATGATTCGTGAGTTGGCCCTTGCCGATGTCCGAGCGATGCCAGGCAGGCCAGATCGAGTCGCTGCGCTGCGGATGTGGATCGAACGGACGCAACAGCACTTTGCTTCTGCCTCAGCTGACGATGCGGCCCCGTTTCTGTCGCCGCGTGAGATCGAGTCGTTGGCCTGCGACGTCGGCGTTGCCCTCGATCGCTGTTCGAGCGATCGGCCCTTCGACGAGTTGTACCGGTGGGCTGAGGGCCAGGGGACCGAGTGCCGCGAGTTGGTGGTGTCGCTGCTGATCGAACTACATGAAGCTGATGACACTGAGATGGATCAGTTGTTGGTCGCTGATGAAGGTACGACGATCGATGCGCCAGGCACGGTGGCCGAAACGCTGACGCTGCTGCGTGACCGATTCGACTGGCTGGACTCGCTCGACCTCGAAGGGGTCGACGCTGATCACTATTGGTGGGTGCTCAGTGACAA
>Ga0114952_1000405_pt1 | contig 47193 bp, 46 predicted proteins | sample SidtaG_2_FD_87303 | JGI IMG/M metagenome (GOLD analysis project Ga0114952, IMG submission 87303) | Marine algal microbial communities from Sidmouth, United Kingdom - Sidmouth_Asex2 metaG | ecosystem: Host-associated > Algae > Red algae > Unclassified | place: Sidmouth, United Kingdom | collected...
AAAGCAAAGCAATTAAAGCTATTAAGAGGACATTCGAAGAGAATGATATTTCAATTCCTTTCCCTGTCCGTACACTTGTTCAAGCCAAAGAAGATCAATAAAGGGTTTTATTTTGACATATATTATAGCATATAAATATGTGAATTGTCTTGTTGCATTTTTTTGAAATTGAATGGTATTTGAATTTGTTTTGAAAATTATAGATTAAGCTTTCATATTTAAAAAATCAGTTGATAGCGCATAGGCGCTATCAACTGATTTTTTAAATATATCTTATTTATATTGCGATTAATTCAAGTATTGTATTTGTAGTGGTAGGAAAGTCAAGCTACATCTTAACTTTGCTAATAAAATCTGATGTGAATATAATCATGCAATTTCTTTACTTTTTTATTATTTTTTGCATTTTTTTTTCTTGCAAGAACGAAGAGCTAAAAGTCGTTACAGTAGAGCAGTTTTCTTCTTTTGTTGAGGCAACTACGTATGTAACGGATGCCGAAAAATATGGTTGGTCGATTGTCCAGAAAGATGTTTCTAGTTTCGTAATAGATAGTTCAGCTTATTGGAAGATGCCAGATGGTATCAACCCTTTTAGGAACGGTTATCAGGTTACACAAGTAAGTTTTAATGACGCTATGGCTTATTGTAAATGGGCTAATTTGAGATTGCCTAATTATGATGAGTATTGGGAACTGTGCCAAAACGATAAAAGATCAATAAATCAAGATGCTCCTGATGCTTTGCGTGCTAACGATGTTAATACGATTGGCAATGTATGGGAGTTGACAACTACGGAAGCTGCTAATGGAGATATAAGACTTGCGGGAGGTTCTTATTTGTGCAATGAGAATTCGTGCAACGGAACATCTTATGAAAGATCCCTTTATGTTGATAAGACGACTGGAAATGTACATATTGGATTTGCTGTTGTGCAGAAGGCTCGCTAGCTGATTTGTTTTCTTACTTATATAGGTTAATATTAAATAAAGACTTAAAACCTTTACAGTTCAGTGGGGAAAGTGATCTCAGTCCAGTATCCTGAGTCATTGCTTGAAGAAATTGTTCCTCCCAACTGCTTGGTCAAAAGTGATATTAATTTACTTCCAAAATTTTCTTTTGAATCGGCTGATTTACCTATACCGTTATCTGAAACCTTTAATTTAGATTGATTGTCCCTCCTCCAAAAATCAATATTAATAATTCCCTTTTCACCGTTAGGAAATGCATACTTAAGTGAGTTTGTAATAAGTTCGTTGATGATTAATCCTAGCGGAATAGCCGTATCTATATCTATCTTCACTTCTGCCATGTTTACATTAATAGTAATTCGTTGAGTTGTTTCATAGGACTGCAATAGATTCTCTGCGAGTTTAGAGAGATAATCCTTTAGGTTTAATGAAGATAGATCATGATTCTGGTAGAGATTCTTATGGATGAGCGCAATAGATTCTACTCTTTTTTGGCTGATATTAATTGTGTTTTTGGCTTCTTCATCTGTAACATTAGATGATTGTAGATAAAGTAAACTGGATATTGTTTGAAGGTTATTTTTGACACGGTGATGAATCTCTTTTAGCAAGAGTTCATTTTGATGATTTTTTGCGTCTAAAAGTGAGTTTGTTTTTTTGAGCTTATCATTGACTCTTTTTTTTGCTTTTACGTTTCTAAAAGATTGAAAGAACAAAAGACCTAAAATACCAGCTAATGTAAAGCTTAGAAATTTTATAGTCCGTTGTTGAGTAAGTTCTGTTTTTTGTGCTTCAATAACTGCCTCTTTTTTTTCAGTTTCATAGTGAGTGTTTAAGTTTTCCATCTGTACTAGCGATTGCTGGTAATCTCTCTTGCCTTCTAACTCATGGAATTTCATATGCCAATAGTATGCTGAATCAAATCGCATCTGTTTTTCATAAATCAAAGATAAGTACATATATGCATTTGGTAACCAGGAATTATATTTACTGTCGGGCTTGTTGATGATCTCTAAGTGAAGACGTTTACTTTTTTCCAATTCACCACTTCTATAAATCATTCCTCCACGCAAGTGGCTGTTTAAGTAATAGAAGTCCAAGCTGTCGACATTATTAGTTAAGCTATCTACATAATTTAAATCCTTAAGCGATTTATCATATGAGCGAGCATAACCATATATCTGACCTCTTCGTTGGACGTACTGTAAAAATTTCACATATCCCCAACTTGAATTTTTCTCAGCCATAGAAATAGCCTTATTTATCTGTTCTAGTGCGTTTTCAAATTGAAACAACCGCATGTAGCAAGTGGCTTCATCCGCATGTGTTAGACATACGCCTTGTATGTCATTTAAATTATAGAATATAGCTCTAGCTTTTCTAAGATACTCTATAGCTTCATTTTCTTTACCAAAATTTATATGCAATCCTGCCATCAACATGTTTACTTTGGCTAAGCCTTTTTGGCTCCCTATTCGATTACAAAGTTCTATGGCTTTATGGGCTTCGGCTAAGGCTCTGTTAGCTGCATTATTACCTCCATACTGATGACTCAATCTTATCCTGGATTCTAGCTCTTTTGTTTGATTATTTGCTGCTTTAAAGTCCTGAACGGCTTGCTCTAAAGCTTGCTCGGCTTTGTCTCTGTCTTGAATTTCTTTATAAAGCCTGCTTAATACCAAATTTAATTCCCCATTCCAATAAGCATTGTTAATATTTTCTGATATTTCAAAGCCTTTCTCGTAATATATGAATGGGAATTTTGAATTTTTCGCGTTAAGCGAATGGATGTTATTGACTAAGAATCGAAGTGTAGAAGTGTCACCTAATTTTTTATTAATTATAGCGTCAAACTTATTTATGTATTCCGTCTCTTTTTGAGTGAGTTCTTGGGCCTGCGTAGTGGCAAGCATTATTGTAAATCCCAAACAAATCAAGGCTTTTTTTAAGCTGTAAATTCTCAAGAATAATTTCATTGATTTTTTTCTCATGAAGCACAATGACACCCATATGTTCCGTTAAGGAAATATACAATATATCCTTTTCTGTTTGCAATACAATTTATATTTTGAAATTTTTCCCAATGATATTAATAAACAAAAGGTTTTAGTAGTATATATAAAAAGCATCTCAGTAGACAAAGTTTTATGCTCACCTTTCGGTCGTAGGTTTTATATTTTATTATCTGAATACAGAAGGGAATTATAGACGTTGAAATGGGTTAATATACAATGCTTGTATAAATCTAATAAAATACAGATCAAGTATCACTAATGGACTTTCAATTATATTATGTTAAAGACTACAAGTGGTGTCTGATATTTTAAGAATCGATTGGCTCAAATAATTTAAGGATTAAAAACTCAACCTATTGGTTGGTAATTTATGTGTGTACGTTTGAGTTTAGAGAGATAGATTAATTTGGGAATAAGGAATTGAAATAATTTATTCTGAAGTTTAAGTTGAGCACAATTCAAACTTCAGGAAAGCTTTTTGTTTTTTTTGCTTTATAAATGGGAAGGATGATTCTGTCTAATTGTTGTGGGGAATTACAAAAAAAAACTCAAAGCCGCCTTCAGACAGCTTTGAGTTATATTTTACTTTTCGGGAGATACGTCGCTTTTGTCTTTAAGTTCGTTCATAGGAGATTTTACATGATCGGGCATGTCTTCCTTAAGTTGTTTTTTATCATCTGGTAAGATTTGACCAGCAGACTGTTTATCATCTTTAGGGTCATCGTATTTATTTATATTTTTCATATTTTTTATCTTTTTTTTAATTGAAGGTTTTTCCAAAAATAAACTATTGTAGATCTGAATCAGGTTTATGCCATTTGGGCCTAACCTGATTCATTAATCTAGTTATAATTTTATAAGATCATTTACGCAGCCTTGTTTAGTAATTTCATTAGCAGTGATGCAACAAATAAAACTATGAAGATGTAGAAAATTATTTTTGCTATTCCAGCTGCTGCGCCAGCTATGCCTCCAAATCCTAAAACTCCTGCTATTAATGCTATTATTATAAAAGTGAATATCCAACGTATCATATTTTATTGTTTTGTGAGGGTATGTTATTTCAATACCTTCTTGTTAGGTAATCTTTAGTGTCGTTGATTTGTAATGATTTTATATAGTGAGTGTCTGTTATTGTTGTTATTTGATTTTTTTGGAAACTGTCTTTTTGATAGATTGATACTCGTTTTGTCGAGTATTCAATTTTTGATTTGCTTTTTTAAGTTTTGTTCTATTTTCTTCAAGTTCAAATCTTAGCTCGTCATTTTTCTTCATTAATTCTTCAATTTCTTCTTTATTATCAGCCATATCTTTTTCGATGTCTTCTTGATCATCTTCTATATCATCAATATTCTCTTTAGACTCTTCGACACGTTCGTAATAGTATTCGGGTAAATAATCTGATATAAAATCAATAACTATTCCTCTTAATGCATCATATGCATATGGGTGAGCCTCTTGTGTTATCCAATTGTTGTAACCGTATGAGGCAAATACTTGAAGTATTGTATTGTCTTTTTTTGATTCATCAATTTTGACACGCAAATCTAATTTACGCGGACTAATTTGGGGTATGATGACACCCTCAGCTGTCATAAATTCTTTGTTGAAAAAGAGTAATTTTTTTCCATCAAGATTCACATCATAATGATCATTCATCCAGTCTGAAAATTTGTCTTTAATTGTCGACACATTAGGCGTAAGCCTAACTTCTATTGTTTGAATTTGCTCGTCTTCGTATTCGATGTTGCCTTCATGGTAACTTACCTTTTGAGCAGTAAGTGAAAAGGCTATCAGTAATGTTAATATTGTACTTATATATTTCATATTTAATTGCTTTATTTATGTACTTTACTTGTTTAAAATCTAAATGTTCGATTTATATCAAATATTTATTAGAAGAATTATGTGAGATCAACGGATAAATTATTCTCAGTGATCTAAATTTTGTGAATGATAAATAGGTTAAAAAATAAAATACTCTCGTATTACCATAGATTGATATCTAGCATAGCTTTTTATCCTAGTATAATTCTTATAGGGTTTGTATGTTTGGTAATGATAATGCTGTACATAGAAGATAACAGCTCGACCAAGTGGCTGATAGATAATGCACCTTACCTAGTAATAAATAATGCAGATACTGCCCGGTCAATTTTATCTACTATGATAGGAGGTTTGATTTCTCTAATGGTTTTTAGTTTTTCAATGGTAATGATGCTACTCAATCAGGCCAGCAGTAATTTTTCGCCACGGCTTCTGCCAGGTTTAATATCTGATAAACGTAATCAGATAGTGCTAGGCATTTATTTAGGCACTATCGTTTTTAATATAATAGTACTTATGACAGTTCTGCCTGACGGCAATGAATATACATTAAATGGATTCTCGATACTTGTAGGGATGATACTCGCTATGGCTTGCTTGATTGCATTTATTTATTTTATACATACGGTCAGTAGTGGTATTCAGATTAATAATATCCTCAAAAGGATATTTCTCAATACCAAGCAAAAACTAATAGATTTAATTGATCAAGAAAAGGATAATAATGTATCAGCTGTAGATGTTGAAAAATGGTATATTGTAAATTCTACTAAAGCGGGCTATTATCATGGCGTGAACTTAGAAGGCATGCTGAAAATCTGCCAGGACAAAGGAATCAATTTAAAAGTTTTCCCATTCAAAGGACAATACCTTATGCCTAATATTCAGCTATATGCAATAGATAAAAAGCTGGAAAAGGACGACGTGAAAAATTTAAGTAATTTTTTCATTTATTCAAGTAGTACAAATGTATCTGAAATCTATACATTAGGCATTAAACAAATTACTGAAGTAGGAGTCAAAGCCATGTCTCCTGGAATCAATGATCCGGGTACAGCCATAATTACTATAGATTATCTGACGGAGTTGCTTGCACTCAGAATGAAACTAGGGCAGGATGAGATATATCACAATGAGGAAAATGGTACTACGGTACAACTGTATTGTTTAAAATATAGAGATCTAATATATTACCTTATGGCAGCCTATCGTCAATACTGCAAGCATGACATCGTACTCATGCAAAAACTGGTCTCCATGTTGCAGTATTTGATTAAACAACCTGCAAAATTGGAACAATACCATGATGCGATAGAAGCAGAACTCGCTATAATTAAGGAAGATATAAAAGCCAATATACAGAATAGATCAGATCTAGATAGATTGAACGAGTTATTTCAATCTTAGAAATTGATAATTACCTTCAATAAAATTGAATCTTAAAATCATAACTAAATGATTAGCTTCATTTAATAAAATTTCCGTAGTTTGACCCTAGATGAATGTATTTTACATTTTAAGTGTACTGGTTATTATTGGCACGTTGCTGCCTATCTCTGATAACAAAAATTGGTTTATCCGCGGACAAGCTTATTTTAGATTCTGGTATCTAATAGTCAATATTGTTCTGATTGTCTTGATGGTTTTTATGAGCCCTTTAAATGCGGTGAGTGGCATTTTACTATTCTTGCTTTTTGTTTGTTCTATGATTTGCTTAAGGGATATCTTGCCATTTACACAATTTTATAAAAAGGAAATTGAAGGCTGTAGTGATGGATCAGATTACAGCACCTTAAATGTTTTGATATATAATGTGTATCAAAAGAATGAGCAATATGATAAACTTATAGAGAAGGTCAAATCCATAGATCCTGACCTAGTATTACTGTTAGAAACAAATGAAACGTGGTATAAAGCTATGCAACCTTTAGTTGATAAGTATCCTTATATTATCAAAGCAATCCAAGAGAATACTTATGGTATGATGATGCTCAGTAAGTTGAAGCCCATTGAAAAAAAAGTAGAAAAATTATCTGACAATGACATTCCATCGATTGATTGCCTGGTTAAAATAAAAGATCAAAAAATTAGAATCAGGGGACTGCATCCTAAGCCGCCAATTCCAGGTGAAGCTCTGACAAGTAAACAGAAAGATGCAGAATTTAATGAAGCCGCTAAGCGGATAAGTCAACTTACTGAAGATGAATTAATAATAGTTATCGGAGATCTTAATGATGTGGTTTGGAGTAAAGCTTCAAAGAGATTCAAAAAGACATCAGGCCTAAAAGATCCACGTGTGGGCAGAGGAACTTATAGTACTTTTCCAACATACTTTTCAGTTAGATTTCCGCTGGATCATATCTTTTGCTCATCGGAATTTTTACTTTCAGAATTGAAGGTGCTTGAAAATATTGGTTCTGATCATTTTCCGATTCATGTGGAGTTTGCCTTGGATATATAACGATTGTTAGCGTATATCAAAGATTATATTGCGGAACAAATTTTCAAAGGGTAACTACAAATAGATTACCTATGATTTTATGCATAAAAGAATTTTTGGTTAGCTGATTGTTGCTTCAGCTAACTTTTTTATTCTACTTAATCTAGGATAATTGCGTATAGGTTTCGTTAACTAGTTTGAACGAGTAGGTAAGTTTCTGAGATTTAAAAATAATTGTCACTGGATAATTTGATTAGGTGAAGTTGAAAAATTAAGATAATACACTAGATAAAATGCCACTGGCTAAACTAACGATAGCAGCAAGAGCTAAAGCCCACCAAAAGTTTTTGACTTTAAAGCCAGGTAGAAACCAGTCAGCTACTTGTATTAAAATAGCGTTGAGTAGCCATGTGAAAATACCCAATGATAAAATACCAAGAGTTACTATCTTGAGTACGGTACCCAATGTGATATCTAAAAAACCTACTAATATGGCCACTATTATACATTGCCAAAAATTTTTCATCTGAACACCACTTAGTAGTTTCCCTCCGATGTAAAAAGATGCGCCTGCTACTAATAGGTTAATTAACATTTCCATATAATATAAATTTTATTTTGTTTAGATATCAAATTTGTCATTAATGGTAGAAAGTGCAGCTTGCGCCACATTGTCAACACTTACTCGATTTGAGTTTAACTGGCGTTTAAAATAATCAATAGAGCCTGTAAATGAGAGGTCTTCGTAGGTGCCACTATTTTTGAAATGGTCAGCATATACCTCACCTGTGAGCGTAGTTATAAATCCTGATATTGTCGCTTTAATTAGTGTCTTACCAAGAAGCTGATCTACTTTAGCCGTCGATGCCAATTCCTCCAATGCTGTCGTTATCAGCCTTCCTGTAAGATTAGAGGCCAAAGAGGTGATGATCAACTTGCTCTTATCACCTGAGTCTATACCATACTTTGAAGCTATTTCATTCACCATTCTTACTTGTACAAATGTTACTCCAGCAATATCAATGATGGGTACGGGCAATGCTGCAATGGCAGACGCTTTGGCTGAAAAAGAGGCAATTATCTTAGTGATTTCCTTAAACGAAATATCAGGAACCACTTCTTTGAGTGCTGAAAGAGAATTTTTATCTGTTGTCATTTTATACAATTATTATTTAATTCAAATTTAATTAATGGTGTCTTTATTATTTGAGATTTTTATTTTTTTTATTAGTAGATTTTCATTTCATCTTTAAAAATAAATTTCTAGAAATCATGTCTCACAAACCCTTCTTGTCTTAAGAAGTATAAGTCTATGGTTTAAATACTTATAGAAAAGCAGAATGTTCGATTAGCTGCTTTTAATTTTTTCTCAATTTTAAAGATAGGGCAGAAACATATATAATAATTATGTCATGTGAGCCTAAGATTGCACTGTTGAATTTAATGTTATGGTGTCATGAGAAAGAGGGTTCATTAAGTTTTATTTTTTGAAACCTGCTTATCACCGACAACTTACTTGTCTCTTTCTGCGAGGATGTTGTATCAAAATCGAATTGGATAACGAAGTGGAATTAAAGCTTTGATGTCATCAAATATCGTATAAAGGTTCTGCTTTAGGATCATAGAACGGTAGGCTTTTTAAGTTGCCCTTTTTGATCATCATATCTTTAAGAAATTTTGCGAAAGCTACATTACCTGTGTGTCCAGGTCTTTTCGCAATAATTTTTCCTCTAATGGGTTTGCGCAATAAATAGAGATCCCCTATAAGATCTAATAGCTTATGTCTCGCTGGTTCGTTTGGAGATCGTAAGGTCATACCATTAAGGATGCCATTATCTGAGAGCATGTCTAGATCAACATTAAATTTTTGGGCAAGCAGGCTGAGCATATCAACAGGATACTCTTTATGGCTAAATACAATTGCATTATCGATTCTACCTCCTTTAATTATTCCTTGGGCCGCTAGCGCTTCCAGTTCATTGACAAACACGAATGTTCGACTGGGTGCAATCTCTTTACAATACGAAATATTTGGACGATAAATAGCTACTTGTCTACCTATTTTGGAATTGTACTCTATGATAGAAGTATATTCAAAGTCCTCGCCATCTTTACATGGAATATATGTATACTCGGCATTACTTTTAGGGTCAGTGAATTCAAGAGTCTTATTGAATTCTATATATTCTTTGTCTTTATCTTGTTCTACTATTCCAGAACTTAATATACCATTGACAAATGGCAATGCAGGTAAATGACGCTTTGGAAGCTTGGTTATCACAAATTTCACAACAGGGGTAACTAATTCTGATTTCACTAAACAACTGTTAATATTTGAATCTTTATTGACTAGTGTTGGATTTAGACCACGAACTGAAACTGATATTAAAGGCTGGCTTATGACTCATTTTACTTACAATGCTGGGATGTTACTTGAAGGGGCAAAACAAAACGGTTTTCAAAACATGATAAATAAAATTAATAGCTTGTATAACATGTATACTACGATGGAGGAGTGTATGAATGTGGTAGGTGAATTGGGCATCGATGTAAAGCGTTTCAGAAAAGAGAAAACTGTGTACAACGCAAAATTATGGAATGTAATCAAAACCTATTACTTTTTATGCTCCCAGGTTTAGCCCAAAATGCAGATGCAACTAAGAATATAAAAGATTGGATTAGCTTTAGCCGTAAAGTTTGGGAAACAGCTAATCAAAAAGGTATCCTAGTCCCAATTTTGGATTCGTATCATATAGTGAAGGCTCCAGAAAAATGAATCTTTCAATCTTTGAATTTGAAATCATATTTCTATTTAGATGTTGAAACTTTAAAAAAACTTATTATGACTTTAATTTGCCATTGTGCTGTGAGCGGATTATTAACACCAGCGTTAAGCATCACTAGACCAATACCTAGTGATGAAAGTTTGCAATCTTTGATCAGTTATGAGGATCAGAAGTTGATGAACTATCAAGCGGTGTCGAAGGAGCAGGAACACCACTGGAGGCAGTTGCTTTAGTAAACGCTGTTTTCAAGGCTACCTGTGAAAGAATCAGAACACTTGCTTTGAGTAAGACTGGATATTCGTATATAGCATTCTAATAAAAGCCGAATCGATAAATCACTTTAAAGTAATAGAGGCTCCAATTTTGAAGTCAGAATATCTTTCTCCATCCTTAAAAATATATTCTTCCTCCTCATAGTCACCTGCAGAATAGTGATTTAACAAGGACAACGAAATATTGAGAACAGGAGAAACATCATAGCCCAGCTCACCTGAAAACCTATGAATGGTCTCTGTCCCATCCACTCCCGAAAGGGAAAACAACATCCAGTATCCATGATTGAAAGAGATGTTTATCTTATTAAAGAAAGTTTTAGAAATCTCAAATTTGGTATTTATCCCTGATCCCATTACATAGTCTCTCATGATAGCATTTACATATTCTTTTGGTCTGACATGATCTGTTGATTTGCTATCAGCAGCCGCAAGAATTATTGGTCCTGCTTGTAAATTTAATCGCGTTTTCTTTTCAGGTGATTCAAAAATATAACCATAAGTTAACGCAAATGAACCCAACTCAAAGTCGTCATTTTTGAAATAATCGTAATGTTGGAATATGCCAGTCAAAATATTATTTCCATGAATAGTTTTTTTGAAATCTCCATAAATAATGGCATGAGAACTCAAGTTAAAAAACGCCTTAAAATGATGAGAAGTAACATTATCTGAATTGACATCAAAATCTAATCTAACCCAAGTAGATAAATCAAAATAATCATAAGGAGAAATGTTGGGATTGGGTTTTGAGTAATCCCCATACTTTAATTTTAAACCAATTAATGGATTAGAGATATTCGTTTTATTTTGAGGATGCTGAATTGACAATGCATTTGAAATATAAAAAAGCTTTTTTATGGGTATTCGTTCATGCCCCATATGCAAGTTTTTATCAAAAGCCTTTCCATATATCACTCTGTTTAGAGAACCATTTATATTTATCATTCCTGCCAATACTTCCCTTCTTAATCGTTCGCTTCCAACCGCTCTATCATCCAATACATTTTCTGACAAGCGATAGAGTATTTCGCCCAAATGAAATCCACCGATGATATTGGTAAACAAATCATTTGTGCTGGCAGGATAGGTTTCTCCCATAAATTCCCATACGAGCGTTCCCGTCACAGAATAAATTGTTGATTCATAAAATGATAAGCCCAGATTTCGAGCTCCATTATAAAACATGGATCCTTGATAGGGGTGCGCAAACCAGTTTGTTGTAAACAAATCCCAATCCCAACTCGGCGCAGTCGTTAAAGTTTCTTTCCAAGTAGAAAAATTTACATTCGCCCAATCTCTGCCTGTAGGAATTAGATGTCTGTTGACCCTGTTCAAGAGTATATTTTGCACAAGGCCAGAACTGAAGGCTTTCAAATGTGTTATGCCTTTTTTTTCTAGAGTGTCTTTCGCAATGACTTGTTGTCCATATGAAAAATCACTGAATACAAGAATCAATACAAATAATATACTTGCTCTTTTAAACATATTGAATACTTATTAACACAAAGGTTGATCAAACTGTGAGAAAAATGACTAATTAAAATCACGGAGCAAGGTGATTGTGGTCATTTCAGTATTTCAATGATAAGAAACTAGAGAAACCAATTCTAAAATGATGAATACTGTTCTCCAGATATATATTGTAATCATCTTGTCCCAAATAATTGTACTCAAGTAATAAATATATATTCTCTAAGAAATCAATCCTGTAATTGTACTCTACTTTAAATACCAACGCTTGATCTATAGAAAAGGAACTCAAATCTCTCATGCCTAATCCTAGCTCAAGAGCCATCCTGTGTTTCTCAGATGCACTTTCTGTATATTTCAATTTCGAAAATATCCCATGATGAAATGTATATAATATTCTATATCTGTGCAGATCATCATGATCATATTTTTGTGCATCCAAGCCATCGAAAATTATCCTTACGGAATGTAATTGCTTGTATTTTGAAAAATGTACAGTATTGATAGAATATCCTATTGACAGATTATTGGCTGAAAAATCCCCATCTTCAATATTATACTTTAAGTTACCTGGAATTGTCAATGTTGAATCTTGGACTAAAAGTGTAGGTGCATCTTGACCATTAGAATGATGCGTGAAGCCGATTTCTAAATATTGTAGCTGCCTGACATTTTCTTGTGTCTTTGACTTTATTATTCTTGAATAATAAATCCCTGGCAAATAGCTTGGTGTTTTAATAGCATGTGATGGCCCGTACTGGGTTCGGAAAGAATATCTCCTTTTGTTCCAAACCCTAATTTTTAGCCCGAAAGTTAATCTAATGTTGGCTGAAGAGTTTTTATTGTCAAATAAAAACAAAGAGGGATAAAGGTCTGCTGTTGTTAAGAAGTAGTTGTACTTAAATATATTATCAGTGTCATCTACAAATGCGTAATTATTGAAATGAAAATCTCCAATAAACGGCAGTCCAACTTTTTGAGATGGTGCATTTGATTTACACAAATCATGAAACAAGGTATTTGTTGGAGATTCAACATGTATTCTATTTGATAAATCAACTCCAGTTATTTTTTCAAAAAACAGGCCACTGTTAGACTGCGTATACAACGAACAGTTACATAATAAAAACAAAAAGGCTGTACCCAAGTTAATTTTTGACCTTTTCATATTTAAAAGTATTTATGCATGAGATTTTAAAAGTCTTGGATTGAGGAGGTCACTTGCAAGATGTTTCATTCGGCTACCAAAAAGGAAATCTCGAAAATCACTCAATGATCCTTCATAGTTTCTTTTGGACCGATAAACTACAACATTCTTTTTTATAAATTTTGTTCTAATTGTTTAATGATTTGCGTCTTGGTTTTAACTCCTGATTCCTTCCAAACTATATTGCCATTTTTGAACAATGCGAGTGTCGGTACGCCTCGAACTTGATATTTTTGTGCTAATTTTTGATTTTTATCAATATCTATTTTGATAACACGGACTTTTCCACTCATAGCTTTGGAAACTTCTTTAATGATGGGTGCTAACATTTTGCATGGTCCACACCACTCCGCATGGAAATCAATAAGTACTGGCTTATCGCTATTAATGAGTTGATTAAAATTACTTTTCATATCTTTTTCATTTAGAAACTAATATTTGCTAGTATTATAGTAATAAATTACCTTCAGCTTTCTTTTAACTCACTTTTGGAGGGTTGTCGAAAAACTATCGTTCCATCGAAAACGTCCAATACTAATTTGCTCTGCTCTTTAATTTTTCCTAACAAAATCTCATCAGACAACTTATTTAAAACTCGTTTTTGAATAACTCTTTTTAAAGGTCTTGCACCAAACTCAGGATTGAATCCTTTTTCTGCCAACCAATCCATCGCTTCCTTTGAAAATTCTAATTCAATTCCTTGCTTGTGCATCACCCCCTTTAAATTATTAAGTTGGAGTTCTGTTATCTCCCGAATGTCTTTTCTAGACAATGGACGGAACATCACAACTTCATCAATGCGATTTAAGAACTCTGGTCTCACTGTTTGTTTCAATAATTCAAATACCTTATTTTGGGTATTCTCAATCGTTTCTTCTTTGTTTGATTCAGTCATTTTTTCAAAACTATCTCTAATAACATCAGAGCCGATATTTGATGTCATTATGATAATCGTGTTCTTGAAATTAGCGACTCTGCCTTTGTTATCAGTTAGACGACCATCTTCTAAAACTTGCAACAAAATATTAAATACATCGGGATGTGCTTTTTCAATCTCATCTAATAAGACGACGCTATAAGGCTTTCTGCGAACAGCTTCTGTTAATTGACCTCCTTCATCATACCCTACATATCCTGGAGGCGCTCCAACCAATCGACTAACTGCATGACGTTCTTGATATTCACTCATATCAATTCGGGTCATCAAATTTTCATCATTAAATAGATAGTCAGCTAAAGCTTTTGCCAATTCAGTTTTTCCCACACCAGTGGTTCCAAGAAAAAGAAAAGAACCTATTGGACGTTTCTCATTAGATAAGCCCGTACGACTTCTTCTAATGGCATAAGCAACAGCTTCTACTGCTTCATCTTGTCCCACGACTCGCTTGTGCAGTTCGTCTTCTAATTGAATCAACTTTTCCATTTCACCTTGTAGCATTCGTGTTACAGGAATTCCAGTCCACTTACTGACGATAGCTGCAATGTCTTCGGCATCAACTTCTTCTTTTACAAGTAGATTGCCTTTTTCTTGCATATCATGCATTTGTTTATTCAAAGCTTCCAGTTGTTTTTCTATCTCTGGAATTTTTCCATAACGAATTTCAGCTACCTTACTAAAATCACCTTCTCGTTCTGCACGATTCCCTTCGAGTTTTAGTTGTTCAATCTCATCTTTTAATTTTTGACCACCTGAGACCACGGCTCTTTCTGATTCCCATTGTGCTTTAATGGCATTTCTTTTCTCTTCCCAGTTGGCCAATTGTTCATTTATAAGCTTCACTTTCTCCTTGTCTTTCTCTCGTTTCATTGCTTCTCTTTCAATTTCTAATTGACGTATTTTTCTTTCGACTTCGTCTAATTCTTCCGGCATTGAATTCATTTCTAGTCGTAGCTTTGCAGCAGATTCGTCAATTAAATCAATTGCTTTATCAGGTAAATATCTATCGGTAATATACCTTGTAGAAAGTTGAACTGCAGATACTATTGCACCATCGGTGATGTTGATTTTGTGATAAGATTCATACTTTTCTTTCAAACCTCGCAGAATAGAGACTGCATCTTCTTCGGACGGTTCATCAACAAGTACCATCTGAAATCTACGTTCTAGGGCCTTGTCTTTTTCAAAGTACTTTTGGTATTCATCTAAAGTAGTTGCACCAATTGCTCGAAGGTCACCTCTTGCCAATGCAGGCTTGAGAATATTTGCAGCGTCCATGGCTCCTTGCCCCTTGCCAGCTCCAATTAATGTGTGAATTTCATCTATGAATAAGAAGATTTTTCCTTCTGAACTCATTACTTCATTTACGACAGCTTTGAGGCGTTCTTCAAATTCACCTTGGAATTTTGCTCCTGCAATTAATGCTCCCATATCCAGCGAATATATTTCCTTGTCTTGTAAGTCTTCAGGGACATCACCTTCTACAATCCGATTTGCTAAGCCTTCGATTATGGCGGTTTTTCCGACTCCAGGTTGGCCTATTAGAATTGGGTTGTTTTTCGTTCGACGTGCTAAGATATGTAGCACTCTACGGATTTCTTCATCTCTTCCAATCACTGGATCGAGCTTGCCAGTATGAGCACGTTCGTTAAGGTTAGTTGCATATTTATCTAATGCATTATAAGTGTCTTCGCTACTATTGCTAGTTACTTTTTTCCCTTTACGTAATTCATGGATGGCAGCTATTAATTCTTTCTCGGTGATGCCATTGTCTTTAAGTATTTGGGAAGCTTGGTCTTTGGTTTTTAAAACACCCAAAACTATTAGTTCTAATGCTACATATTCATCCCCAAATTCTTTGAGGAAAGTATTGGCTTTTTGTAAGACCTCATTTCCGCTTTTTGACAAATATTGCTCTCCACCACTCACCTTAGGAAAGGATTGCATCATTCCATCAATGGTTTGTTTGATCACATTAAAATTCACTCCCAGTTTATTAAAAACAAATGGAGTAACATTTTCATCAATCTCGAAAATTCCTTTTAATATATGGGCTGGTTCGATGGCTTGATGTGCATTCTCCATTGCTATTTGCTGAGCTCGCTGAATGGCTTCCTGAGATTTTATAGTAAATTTATTTAGGTTCATTTTTATAAGCTTTTTAATCTTTGTATTTAAACAGTTATAGAATTTTTCTTACTCAATACTTGTAACTTGTTAAATAAATCTTCCTCCTCTTTAGTCAGTTTTTTTGGAAGGGTTACATTCAGTTTGATGAGCAAATGACCAAATTCTTTGTCTTTTCCATATTTGGGCATACCCTTTCCTTTAAGTCGAAGTGTTTTTCCTGTTTGACTTCCTTTTGGAATGGGTAATTTAACAAAGCCTGTCATTGTAGGTACCTGAATATTGCCTCCTAATACGGCAGTATACAAATCTACATTTGCCTTATAAATTAAGTCGTCTCCTTTTCGTTCGAAACGATGGTCTTGCTGTACTTTTAGTATAATAAACAAATCTCCTGCAGCACCACCATTTACACCAATCTGCCCTTTTCCTTTAATACGCAAGCGTTGACCATCATAAGCACCGTGCTTTATAGTGATTCGCATTTTTTGATCATTCAATTCAAAAGCTCTCCTACTACCTTGGTATGCTTCAAGTAAAGTGATAGGTAGTTCTGCTTCAATGTTTTGCCCTCTAAAGCTTTTTTGGCCACGATTTTGTCTAAAATCATCCTCATTACCAAAAAACATATCGAAGAAGCTTGAATGGCCACTTTCCCCAAAATATTCTGAAGGGTCGCCTTCAAAAGTAAAAGATTGTCCAGCTCGTCGATTACCACTTTGACGTCCTTGTTGAGCATACTGTTTCCAATCACCACCACCTTGTTCATAGGCAGCCCAATTAGCACCAAGTGTATCATATTTTTGTCGCTTTTCGGAATTGCCTATAACTTCATTCGCCTCATTTATTTCTTTAAATTTTTCTTCTGCTAGTTTGTTTCCAGGGTTTTTATCTGGATGATATTTGGCTGCTAATTTTCTATAGGCTTTTTTTATTTCCTTTTGAGTAGCATCTTTCTTTACACCAAGCAATTTGTAATAATCTTTATATTTCATATTCATTGGACTAAAAATGAGTTCTAATGTTGGTAATATGTTGAGTTAAATTGGTACAGGTATAAATCGAGTAGGAATCACTTATCCATCCTTTATGGTCAACGTCCGTTATCAATAAGTATAAGATGCTATCTCCATCTCGGTCTAATAAGGGAGCATACAACCCTATAATTTCAACTGTGCTAATATTCCCAGGTAAGTATGTTTTTTTATTTTCAGGATTGAGAAAACCAGTTTCGCTTGAAGCAAATTCAATTGTATATCCTTCAGTTTTAATTTCTTCGACGGGCTGTAAAAGGGTATCAAATCTGTAGTTATATTTTTCAATTATCATGAGCATATTTATATACTGATTATAGAAACAATAGATGTTTGCCTTGATATTTATCTTTTATTGAATAGTATATTAGACAGTTGTTTTTTCGCTTGAATTAGAATTGTATTGACTTGTTGAACACTTATTTTTTTAATCTCGGCAATCTCAGCTGACTCAAATTTGTGATAAACAGAAAGTTCGAAAATAGTACGCATATTGAAAGGCAAGAAAAGCAATATCGACTCAATTTGTCTATGAATCTCTTTTTTAGTTAGACTTGCGTTTATTTTCTCTATCAAATCATTTTCTATATGATTGATAAATGTTTCTTCCAGAGTATAATTTTGCTTCGAATAGGATATGTCATCTAAATCTTCCAGCATTATTAAATCTCCATCACCATCACGAGTAAATAATTCTTCCATTGCCTTCCACTCTTCTTTAGTATAGTCTTCTATATTTTTAAAAAACATGTTGTTGAAATCTTCTTCTATGATTATATCCTCCAAAATCTCATCGGCTTTTAAAAACAACCACTTATGCATATTATCTGATTCTATAAAGTCTTGGATGTGATCATAAGCTTGAATATATAACTCATCAGTAAAATCTTCTATTTTATACTTTCCTTTAGGTAGCGTCTCGTTTTTGAGAGCAATACTAAATTGTCTCTTTATATATTGCTTGACTTCCGGTAATAATTCCTCCATTAAATTATTGAAATCAATTCGCTTAGTTGGTGGCTTTTGTAGTTTAATAAGTGTTACAAGCCTTGCTACTCGAGATTGAAATGATATAGATTCTAAATTATAATTTATTGCATTTTTCATAGTTGCATTCTTTTTACAAAAATGTAATCAAGAATGCTTATTTGCAATGAGCATAATTACCTATACTAATGATCTTTGTCATTCTCACTTGTTTTAAATCGAATTAGATTTGATGTAAGAATGAGGCAAAATTTGCATGGGAAAATTGCAGTATTTATTTGTTTGTTAAGACAAACATTAATTCACTGATCAACAGTTTCTGATAAAATATTTCTTCAACACTATTAGGTCTTTCTAGCTTCATACGCTTTAAATATGGAATTGTTTTGGCGGGGACTCTGAATATCATCAAAGCTCTTAATGCGGATTTAATTTTTTTATATGTGGTGCTAGTATTTTTCTTTAAAGATTTTAAAGCCTTTCCAATAACTTGTTCTTCTTTCGTGAAATCAGTTTCGAATGGAAATGCAGGAAAGTATCCTTCTTTTTTATATTTGCTTAATTGTTGGTTGATGGATTCTGGATGATTGTTTTTATAAGTTATAGGCAATTCATATTCTGCTGAAAGTTTTCCTGAATGTTTAGCTTTGGCAATCAGTTCATTTTGAAATCGTGAATCTGCAATTTGAATCAATTCTTTAATGATTTCTTCATCTGTTTTTCCTCGAATAAATGCGATTCCATATTCTGTAATTACAATGTCTCGAAGATGTCGAGGAATAGTTATATGTCCATAGTTCCAAATAATATTTGAAATAATATTTCCACCTGAACTCCGAGTAGCTCTTAGCTGCAATATGGAATGTCCATCAGGAAGGGCATGCGCCATTTCTACAAAATTGTATTGTCCACCCACACCACTAATCACTGTTCCGTCAGCTAAGCCATCAGAAACGGCTGCGCCTGACAAGGTCATCATTAAGCAAGTGTTTATAAATCGGGCATTTCTTCTATGCAAGCGATCAATTTCTTCATGACCATAAAGTTGATTAATTTTACGAACACTCTTCATATTGATTTGCCTCCGCTTTTCTTCAGACATTTCTCTGAGCCAATTATAGAATTTGGTTGGACCTACAAAGAAGCCTGCATGTATAATATGTCCATTTTTTAATTTATTACCTAAGCACTGTAAAACAATCTTCTTAGCACATTTATCTTTGTTCATATCTGCTTCTACCTTATTGCCATCTTGAAATACAATGTTGCCATTTTGAAAAAGCAGATTCTCTTTAAAAATTCCAAAATGCTGTAAAAAATTAAAATCAGATAATGTCAAATGTGGTGAAATAGCACCATGGCTCAGAAGTAAAAATAGCGTGTCTTCCGTTACTTTGTCTTCCAGTATCAATTTCGCATTAATTAATTTTTGAATAATAATATGATCGTAAACCTTTCTTTTCATAATTCCGTTATCCACCAAAAACATAAAACTATCCACCAGCATTTCAGTTGCTCCAAAAAGGCCCATTTCAAATTTTTCCTTACCACCTATCCTACTAATAATTTTGCCAAAATTGTTATCGACTTCTAAATCTTTTAAAATACTTTGATAAGTTGCATTTTGCTCATGTCTAATTTTTAAAGCATAGACTAAGGAATCACCCAAAGAGCCAATACCTATTTGCAATTCTCCATTGTCTTTTACAAGCGTACTTGCTAGAAGTCCAATCATATAATCAGTATTGGATACAGGCATTTTTGGTGGACCAAATAAGCGAAAATCATAAATGATATTGTCTATGATATAATCGAATGATTCTATAGGCATCTCAGCATCTCCATACATATATGGTAGATTTCGATTGACTTGGCCAACGAAGACTATTTTTTCATTTTTATATTCACTAATTATATCTGGTGTCACATCTGCATTACAACTTAAGCTAAGACTATTTTTGTTCGAAGATAGATTGATCATTTGAGCAATGACATTGACACCTCTATCAATTAGATCTCTGGCAACATGGGTATAATTACTGCTGATATAATTTCTTTGTGCATGTTTGTCATTCTTGTATTTTCCAGCTGGTAAATAAAATTCAATCACTTTTACATTTGAAGGAAGCATATTATTAGACCGATCAATTTCATAGAGCATGTCAGGAAAGTCTCCAAATACACGTTTTGAGAAAGGGGTAAAAAATCTTTTTTCCAGCAATGTTTTTCCTTTGGGTTTTTCTAAGGTTAACGCCGTTATAATTGTTAGGTATATTCCCTTATCTAGTTTTGCTCTATCATATAATTCATTGACAAAATGATTAGGCTTTCCTAAGCCTAAGGGTATTCCAAGCACAATATTTTTACCAACATCAGCAATCACCGCATCAACACATAGTTGTGTTTGATCAAAAAATACTGTAGAGGCGGTTTTCATCTTTTTAATATTATAGTATTATAGAACTGGGATTAGGGATAATAAATACTATCAAAGCAAAGCCTAATCAAAGAGATTCTATTTAACATTGGCACAAGTACTTCTTTAATTAAACAGAAAATATATTTAATTCAATTATGAGATTACAATTAATTATCGATGACCATTAGAGGCACATTTATTAAGCTGGCCATTTTATGCGTGTGGCTTCTTTTAAATAGTTTGTCCCAAAATGATTGATTGGTTTTATGCATAATTATCATTTCAGCATCATGCCTGTCTGCATACTCGGATATTACATCCTCAATGGTTTTAGCTAGCTCCAGATAAAAGATGGTTTGGATTGCCTTCGAATGCTCAGAAATATAAGATGCAAACTTCTCTTGCTCTTCGTCATTGCTGTTTTCTTGATTTTCTATAATGTGAAGTACATGTGAAATTACAGTATGTGGCTGTAGTAATTGCAAAGCTATATCTAGTTCATATGAATCTTCATGATTAAGAGCGGTGGGAAAAATTATATTGGTGATCCCTTTATAAATGTAGCCTTTCGGAACGAGTAATACTGGGCAAGATGCATTAGCCGTAACTCCAGTTGATACTGTTCCAAATACCTTATCAGCGAAACTATGGTTTGCTCCTTGTGTTCCCATTATTATCAGGTCTACATTTAATCTAATTGCTTCTTTGTTTATCGTTGATGAGTAAGGTCCTTTAACTAGTATGGTGCTTACTTTTATCTTTCCACTATTTTTCTCAGAATACTCATTGAATAGAATTTCTATTGCAGATAGGTTCTCAGTTGCTCTGTTTAATGCAGCATTTCCTGTAGGAGTACCTAAATAGTTTAATGATGTTACTGTTTGGGGAAGATTGAATACATGCATTACATGTATTTCCGCCGATTTTCCAGCGAGAAAAGCTAAAGCATACGTTAAAGCATCACTTGCATTTTCTGAGAAGTCAGTTGGAATAAGAATTTTTTTCACGAAAATATATTTGATCTAAATATAGCGTGAAGGGAAGCTATATTTAGATGATATTTATTAATCTGGAGTATGATATTCATCATGGTTATTTATTGTTAAGCAATTTAATTTCGAGGCGCGTTCTTTTAATTTTTAAGGAAGTAGAATATTTTACGTTACGAATTAACTAAAATGGGCTGCGGTATTGTGTAATCAAAATATATAGGAACATAAGTAAGGTCTACGAATTTGCCATTATGTATTCATAGCTAAATAATTTTTACCATGGAAGTAATACCAACTAAAGAAAAATCACTATTCATCGACTTTAGCCTCAAGGAGAAGGAAAAGTATTATTGGTGGGCAAGTTGGTATGCAGATGTTTTAGGCTACGCATCATTGTCTTCTTTGATGCCAAGCATTGATAAAGCCAAATTAGCATGTATGCAATTAGGAATACCTTTAGATGATAATTTTATATCTACAAAGATGGAAAGAAAAAAAGATATAAAACTGACAAAATTTGCTTGTTTTCTTATCGCTTACCAAGCTGATAATCGCAAGCCTATAGTTAGAAGAGCAAGAGCATTTTTTCTAAACGATCTTGAAGAAATTAGTGCTTTATTGAAAAATCAAAACTACTTGATGCGTATTTCTGAAGCGAGTAAACTTACGGAGATGAATAAAATGCTATCAAGTATGGCAAGAAGTGCACATGTAAAGGATTTCCAGTATTTCACGAATGAAGGGTATTTAGGAATGTATAACCATACCATGTCTGAATTAAAAGAAAAAAGAGGTATACCGTCAAATAAAAAAATGAGTGAATACATTGGAGTACCCGAATTATCTGCCAATATTTTTAGAATTACACTTACAAAGGAAAGGCTCAATTTATTAAGAAATCCTTCTGAAGCGATAGCTGCAAGAGAGCATTGGAAGATAGGTACTCAGATTAGATCTTTAATCAAACAGAATACAGGAAAATATCCCGAGGAACTACCAACCTATAAAAATTTAAAAGAACTACAACGTAATTTGAAGAAAGCACAATTGGAGTTAAACCAGAAAGTCAAAACTAAATTGATAGAAAAGCAATGAGTCCTTCTGCCTCTTATAAATATCAATTAAAAGCTTGATTATAATATTAACTATTATTTATTAAAATCCATCATATGAAGAATATAGTCTTTTTTGCACTTACAGCTATATTGTTTTCCTGTAGCTCAGTTCGTTATTATAGTGACCACCTTGAAAAGGATTCCTATCTAAAAGGAACAACTTACAACGTAGAGGGTGAATGCCAAAAAGGGATAAATCGAATACAAGAAATACGTGTATCCAACAGTTTACATAAGAATTTTCAAACACGGGGATATGAGAGATCTGACAGTCCAGATATATTAATCCAGTTTTTCATTAAGGAAGAAAGGAATTCGTATTTAACTGAGGAATGTAATTATTATGGTCGGTGGGTGTATGGAGCGCAGTGTTCAACAAAAGTCGTTAATTATACTGAAGGATCAATTATTTTTGATGTTATACTAACCAATACTCAGTCAATCGTTTGGCACGGGGTTATCTATGGTCCAAAATTCGATTACATTAAAAACCCTGATCAAAAAATTACACAATATGTGAACGAGCTTCTTGGAAATTACTTATTTAATCAAGGCAAATAATTTGAACACATTATGTTGTTATAAGATTTAACAGCGGAAAATATTCATGTAATTATGCTTCTATATGAAATCAATTGACTTACATAGCCATTCCATATTTTCTGACGGCAGAGCCAATATTCATCAGAAAGAAGAAAAGTGTCTTAGAGAAAATTTCTCTGTTGTGCTTACTGATCATAATGAAATTAGAGGTTCAATAAGACTGATTGAGAGGGGGCGGATCATCACCTTACCGGTTTTAGAAGCAGGTACGAAGGAAGGTTTAGAATTTCTAATCTATTTTAACTCAGTTGAAGACATTGAGTATTTTATAAGCGGGCAATAGAGCCCTGTAAGAGAGAGCGATTTATGGTTCAAATTGATGTTCCAGTTTCTACTTTACTTTATATCGCTAAAGATTATAATTGTTTTATATCCTTGGCTTACCCGTTTGGCTTCAGAAAGAATTCCATTAATTATCATAACTCAAATAAGGAATTAATCAAACGAATACTGCAGAATATAGATGCGTTGGAAACATTTAGAAACAAGAGATAGAATGATATGACTACACTGTGGAAAAAATGGACTATTAACTGTGCAATTGGAGAACTGCTAGGAATTGCTTGTGCGGGAGGTATTGCGTATTTTATAAATTGGTCAATTGGAGATCCTCAGAGTGTAGGTGCAAAATCAATAGTCCTTCTTGCCATGATGTTCGCGGGATTATTAGAAGGTTCAATTTTGAGTTATTTACAATGGAAAGTATTAGTGACAAAGTTTTCAAAAATACCTCAAAGGGAGTGGCTATTTTATACAGCGCTACCTGGCGTTCTTGGTTGGTTCTTAGGCATGCTTCCTTCTCTTTTCATAATGCCAGAAAATACAACTGACACTAAATTAAACCCTAATTTTGATTTTTTCAATCCATATGTTTTCGGACTATTGAGCATCTCTATGGGTTTAATTCTAGGTGCAATATTTGGTTGGTTTCAATGGTTTTCATTAAGAAAGTATGCTAAAAAAGCTTATAAATGGATAGTAGGCAATGCCTTAGGATGGGGACTTGGATTAGGGTGGATTTACTTATTTGCTTCTATTCCTAATGAACAAAGTTCGCTGTTGTTCAATCTTCTAGTGGGTGCAATTGGTGGCGTTTTAGCAGGTTTAAGTGTTGGAGCTATAACTGGATTGTTTTTAGAAAATCTAGAAAGTGAAGGGCTCCCATCAACTACTGTAAATTGAGGAAGGGTTGAAACTAATGAAATTTGAATAATAGAAGATAGTCAATCTTATATGTATAGAATAACTGGACTTATAGGTGAATTTGTATTGAAAGTATTGGTTAGAAAAAATCCTTTATCTTTCGATCAAAGTCTGAAGAAACAGGAACAAATTCTTTCGAGTTTAATTGATAAAGCACAAAGCACACAATTTGGGTGTTTTAAGTAACAGCTACTATTTTATAGACCAGAAATACAACACAGAGTATGGATGCTATCAAAGGCAGTAGAAACTTACTATTAACCCAACAACGCTTATTCCCAAAATCAGTAAAAGCTAACTTTGTCTGAGAGAGATTAACAAGAACAAAAACACTGATGATTACGTAGCTAGCGGAGTTGGCAAGTTGTACTATGGGAATAAAAATGGCCAAGCTAGCAATTCCGATCGAAATAACTAATGTTGCTAAAACAGGAGTTCTGAATTTTTTATGAACTTGGTGAAATATTTTTGGAGCACTATTTTTAGCAGCCAAACCATAAAGAACCCTTGAACCCATAATCACCTGTGCCAATACTCCATTTATTACTGCAATTAAGCTTATCAGACTTATTACGTATACATATTGTTGTCCCTTATGGGCAACAATTTCCGCCATTGGCGCATTGGTTGTATATAGCAATTCTAACGGTAAAGAAAGTACGGCTACAATTGCAACTACTACATATAGCAATAACGAAATGAAAAAACTTCCCATAATAGCAAGAGGCATGCTCTTTTTTGGTGTTTTAGCTTCTTCAGCAATATTGGCCAAATCTTCAAAACCAATAAAAGCATAAAAAGCTAAGAATGCTCCTTGGAAAACTGCGAATACATCATAACCAGGTGCCTTAACAAACATTTGAGAAAACTGAGAAGCGAATTTCTCAGCATCAATACCCGCAATAAAAATGACAAATAATAGACCACCAATTTCTATTAGTGTTATGATGCCGATGACATTCAATGATTCGGCTATTCCCCAAATGGCAAGTAGGCATAAAATCAACATACTAACAATTATGACCAATGCATCTGGTAATTGTATAAATACATCAAGATAACCAACAAATCCTTTGATAATCGCCGCAGCAGAAATGAAGCCAGTAAAAATTACACACCAACCAACGATGGATGCCAAAGTTCTGGATTTAAACGCATTTTCAACAAAGACAACTTCCCCACCGCTTTTTGGAAAACGAGGAGAAAGGAGTGAATAGGAATAAGCTGTTAATCCTGCTAAAACCCCTGCAATAACAAAGGAAAGTGGAGCAAGCGTTCCAGCATAACCTGCTACTTTTCCTACTAAAACATAAATGCCTGCACCTAACATGGTTCCAACGCCGTACAATAGAATATGTATGGTGCTGAGTTGTTTCTTTAGTCCTACATTTTCCTGTTCACTTATCATGTTCCAGCTCTTGAAATAGAAGTCTTTATAGAATTTTATTTATGGTAATCAATAACTCCGGCATATCAAATGGTTTTGTTATATAGGCATCAGCACCAATACTTTTGCCTATTGCTATTTCTTTTTGTTGAGCACTTGCAGTTAGAAAAACAAAAGGAATTTTGTGGGAGAAAGGAGGTAACTGGAGTGCCTTAAAAACTTCATAGCCATTTTTTACAGGCATTGAAATATCACAAAGTATCAAATCAGGCTTTAAAAGTAATGCCTTATCAAGACCGATTTTTCCATTAGAAGCTGAGGCTACTTTAAAACCTTCTAATTCTAATAATTCTTCAAGATTTTCGCGAATGTCTAGATTGTCTTCAATGATTAGAATAGTATTCATAACATAAAATTCTATTTGTGGGTTAGTAATGATTCGCTCAAGAATATGTTAAAATAGTAAATGTTAAGGAACATTCAAAGAATGATTTGCAATGGAGTCTTATTAATGCTTGATTTAAATCACTTTCTTGCCTGACTCATATCAGCTAAATGTTTACAAGTCAAACCTAACTTTGGAGACTATAAAATACATAGAAAAAAGATGCAATTATTACACATCAAAGAGAATTGCTGGGCCTTAGTGATAATGCAGATAATGAAGGTACTAATGCCTAGATGAGTGATTACATTCGACAACAGGAAAAACTGGTTTGGATGTATTCAGCCTTTCTAAATAAGAGATAAGAAGGAAGAAACCTGAACTGAAAATGCACAAATACAAGTCGATAATTATCAAGTTGTTTTTAGGGTATTAAGGGTCACTGAGGATAATTGAACTTTATACTATCTGCAAGTTTTGATTGAAATTATTCATATTATAATTCAATAACAATAAATGATATACATGAATTTTAAAGTCGATTTGCAATGGAATTCAACAAGACAAGGGACTTTGAGTTCTCCAGATATTTCGAGTAAAATAGAGGTAGTAACTCCGCCTGAATTTTCACAAGGAATGAAGGGAAAATGGTCTCCCGAACATTATTTGTGAGTGCCATTAGTAGTTGCTTAATGACAACCTTTTTAGCCAATGCAGAAAATTCAAAGCTCGAATTTATATGCTTTGATTGTGAGGCAAAAGGAAAATTAGAAATGGTGGAATGGTAAATATATGATAAGTGAAATCGTGCTTAAACCTACTGTGGTCATCTCGAATGAACAGTATAAAGATAAAACAATTTGTATTTCAAAGAAAGCTGAAAATGTATGTTTGATTACACATTCGATAAGGTCTCAAGTTATGATTTAAAAGAACATATTACTAAAATCCCCACTCTCTTGGTTTGTGTAATTGGGGAAGTTGTCTTTGAAAATCAACAAGATGTAAAAGAAACATTATTATCTGGGGACTATGTTAGGATTGCACCAATGGTGAAGCATTGGGTAAAGGCTAATAATGACAGCCAACTTATACTTTTCAAATAATTTATGTGATGGTATATACAATATGATTTTGGCAAATTATAATGATTATAACCATGACTTATTACTATATTAAAATAATAAAAAATGACTAACTCTACTTCATATTTATTCTTTACAGGAAAAGGAGGCGTAGGAAAAACATCACTTGCTTGTGCAACTGCAGTCGAATTGGCAGATTCGGGTAAAGTTGTGCTCCTTGTAAGTACAGATCCTGCTTCCAATTTAAAAGATGTATTAGAAAGCCCAATAGATGAAAACATTAATCCGATAGAAGGCATTGACAATCTATTTGCTATAAACATAGACCCTGAAAATGCCGCTGAAGAATATAGAAATAGAGTAACAAAACCTTTAGAAGGTACTGCATCGAAAGAAAAAATAAAAAAGATCAGAGAAGATCTATCAGGTGCTTGCACAACAGAGATAGCTTCCTTTGACGAATTTTCCCGATTTGTATCGAATGAAACAGAAGGAGAAAAGTTTGATGTCATTATATTTGACACGGCACCTACTGGTCATACATTAAGATTGCTTGAACTACCTGCGGCCTGGTCTAATTTTACAGATGAAAATCCCGATGGAGCTTCTTGCCTTGGACCAAGCTCTGCACTTAAAAGCGGTAAGGAAAGGTATCATATAGTAGTAGACAGATTAAGAAATTCAGCTCTTTCTACATTTTACATTGTAGCAAGGGCAGACAGAGCTTCTTTAAAGGAAGCATCCAGAACAAGTACTGAACTGAATGAACTTGGAATGAACAATCAGCGATTGTGTATTAATGGTGTTTTTAAAGCAACTGATACACAGGATTTATTAGCAACTAAAATAGAGAGCTTAGCTAAAGAACAACTGAAGTCCATTCCTGACAATTTAAAGTCATTGCCTTTAAAGACTTATCCGCTTTTACCGTATAACGTTTTAGGAATTTCAAAACTCCGTTCACTTTTTAATGATTCATTGCAAATATCAATTTCCGAAAAAGCAAATTTAAAAATTGAAATACCTGCTCAAGTATTACCAGGCATACATGAGCTTGCAGATCAGCTTTGCATGAATCAAAACCATGGATTGATCATGACAATGGGCAAAGGAGGTGTTGGAAAAACGATAGCTGCCTCGGCTATTGCTGTGTTACTTGCAAGGAAAGGGTTCAAGGTTTTATTAACCACAACAGACCCTGCGGCTCATATTAATGATTTTATTGCTCAGCTAGGAGAATTACCAGAATCATTAACGGTAGAACGTATTGATCCGAAAGCTGAAACGCAACAATATCAGGACAAGATTTTAAAACATAAAGGAAAAGGGAAATCTGAAGAAGAAAAAAAGTTAATTCTAGAAGATTTAAAATCACCGTGCACAGAAGAGGTTGCCGTTTTTCACGCTTTTTCAAAAGCCATCAGGTTGGCAAAAAGACAGTTTGTTGTCATTGATACTGCGCCTACTGGGCACACCCTGCTCTTACTGGATACTGCCGGAAGTTATCATCGAGACATCATGAGAAATAATGAGAACGCGAGCCATCTAAAGACACCCTATATGGCTTTGCAAGATCAAAATTTATCTAAGATTATTTTGGTGGCACTACCCGAAACTACCCCAATGCGTGAAGCAGCCTCATTACAAGATGATTTAAAAAGAGCAGATATAAAACCTTATGCATGGTTAATAAATCAGAGCCTTTCTATGCTTTCAGGTATTTCCGATGTGTTGTTAAAAAGTAGGGCGGCTTCTGAATTAGAGGTCATCAATACTATTAAGTCAATCCATTCAGAAAAAACTTTTGGCATTCCTTTCATAGCCCAAAAGAAATTGCTCCCTACTCTTTTGGATCAAAATAAAGAGTCTATATAAATTTGCGTGAAGGCGAATGGACCTCATGAATATTTTATGCTTTGTTTTGTAGAGTTTTCATTCTTCTACTTAATGAGAGATACCTTTGTCAATGTTACTATTCCAATTATCAATATAAGGATAAGTGAAATTAGTTTAAACTTATCTTGTGGAATGTAGTTAAGTATCTTTTTGCCGATTGCTGTCCCAACAATTCCAATTATGAATAAAAATGGAACATAAATCAAATCGTGTTTATGAATAAATCCATTGTGGTAGTACACAAATGTTCTTGAAAAATCTATTAGAAAATCAATAAATGCAGATGTGGCAATAAAAGCACTTTTTTCTAAATTAAATGCTGCCATAGTTAGTCCTCGTATTGCCCCTCCTGTGCCTAAAAGACCAGCCGAAAACCCTGATAAACTGCCACCAACTATAGCATTTCTCTTATTTGGGTTTATCACTAAATTTCTATTAATTAGAAATACAAGAGCTATTATTACAAGGAATGCCCCAAGAAATATTTCAAGATAAAGACTATTAAATGACTTTGTCAATAATCCTCCAAGTACAACAAATATTACCGAAGGTATACCAATATTGACAAGCAATTTCTTGACAAGTCCCTTTTTGAACAATACAATTTTACTCATATTGCTTGAAAGATGATAAATAGCTGTTAGGCCTAATACTGATTCAAAGTCGAAATAAAAATTAGCAATAGGAACAAAGAACACTGATGAACCAAATCCACCTATAGTTCCAAGTATTTCAGCAATTAATGCCAGAAGTAAAAAGATGCAACTAATGTTTTTCAAACCTTATCTTTTTCAAATTGGAATTTTTTTTCTTCTAATGGTATTCTAAATAATTACTTTACCCTCTTCGGAAAATACGACATTTCATTAGTAGTAATGGTAATATTGGCAAAATCAATTTATATCTAAATCTTATATCTTGTATTTGAGCATTTTTGTATTCAATTCCTCTTTATTTAGAAGTATAAATTTGAGCAAATTATTAATCATAAAATAAATATAGGATGCAACTATTAGTTGATTACTTTACAGTGCTTCATACATTTCTCAGGCATTGATTGCCACACTTTTTACATGGGGAGTAACTGCATTAGGAGCGTCTTTTTTTTTAAATAAATTACAAAGTATTATCCTCTAATTTGGTTTTATTTTAGAAGTCATGATTGTAAGATATTTATATGTTTATATTTTCTAATGGAGCTGTTATAGATTGAATTAATTTGAATTCACTCTTCTGTCTTGTGATCAATAAGTTTTTCTGAAAAAACATATGACAGTCAATTAATAATGAATCCATCAATTGTGCATTTCAATGTTTTATTATCTCAAAAATCAAATTTATTTCAAAGCTATATGACAGACCCTTAGCCCCGAATGATAACCATCATTTCTATTAATGATAATGATCATTTTTGAACCTCTCAATAGATGCGATATTTATTAATAAATTATTTGATATGAAAAATATTTTAATTCCAACTGATTTTTCAGATAATGCCGGCGATGCACTTAAGTATGCCTTAAACCTCATTAACAAGACCAGGGTAAATTTGCATATTACTCATGTAGTGCAGCTTGGAAATATTCCTCTTGAAGGCCATTTAGATGCTTCACATATTGTTTCTATGGAAATGAAAGAAGCAAATAAATCTCTGGAAGCGATTAAGGCTTTTGGTAATTTATTTTTTAACAAAGAAAAGAACGGACAGATAAATATTTCAACTAGTGTGTCGGCTGGATTGGTTGCAACTAATATTAAAATGAAAGCAGAAGAAATAGGAGCAGACTTAATTATAATGGGAACGCAGGGTGTGAATAAAAATTTAGCGGAAAAAATGCTGGGTACTATTTCTACACAAACCATAAGCCTTGCACCATGTCCTGTAATTCTAGTTCCAAGTGGTTATGATTTTAAAGCTATTAATAATGCTGTTTTTGCTACCAAGCTTAATCACTCAGATCCGTACGAACTGTGGAGAGCCACAGAATTGATTAAGCCTCATGTCAAAACAGTTCGATGTATTCATATAATTTCGAAAGAGGAAAAAGTTGATAAGTCAAAAATGGAACAATTCGTGAAATACATGCTTGAGCATTCACCCGTTACACAAACCATATTTAATATTGAGGAGTCTGATAATATCGAAAAAACACTCTACGAATACACTGAAAATTATAATGCTGAAATGATTATAATGCATCGAAGCAAACGTTCTTTTTGGAAAGATCTTTTTGGTTTTAGACATACAAATAAAATGGCTTCCAGAATGAAAACACCACTTATGATATTGGAAAATAAATCGTAAGGGGTATTAAAAGAGCGATTATTAGTGCGATAGAATCCACTGATGCAAGATTTTGAGATACAAAATGGAGAGCACGAAAATCGAGAATTCTTTGATGCACAATAAAAGCGTAATGAAATTCTTGATCCATTCATTCAAAAGATGAAAAAGGAATGAAATCATTTTGACTTCAATCATCGGTTCGAGCCAAATTTCTGGGATATGATTATGTTGATAATGGTAAGCCCACTCCACTTCTTTGATTTACCTATTTATATATAGAACATTTGAGGGAGAAAAAGAGATTGGTAAACATGCTAGTTTCACTACATTGCACTCTTTATTTAATCACTACGAAACAAATGAAAATTTGAGATTGGATGAAATCAATACAGACTTCTTAGAAAGTGTTTAGAAGAAACTCATCCATAGAAAGAATATGCATACAGGCGAACTAATAAAGTTGAATTCTTTATTCAGTTACTATAAGACCTAAAGTCCTTATTCAATTCCTCTTCATTGAGGATTATTTATTTTAGTTAATTTTTAATCAAAAAATGAAATATAGGATGCAACTATTAGTTGATTACGTTACAGAACTTCATCCAGTTTCTCAGGTATTGATTGCCACATTTTTTACATGGGGAGTAACTGCTTTAGGAGCGTCTTTAGTTTTCTTTTTTAAAAAAATGAATCAAAAAGTATTGGACTCTATGCTTGGTTTTGCTGCTGGGGTAATGATTGCTGCCAGTTTTTGGTCGCTACTTGCTCCAGCGATAGAAATGAGTGAAAATGTAAGCGATTACCCAAAGTGGTTTCCGGCAATAGTTGGCTTTTTGTCTGGTGGTTTATTTTTAGCATTGGTGGATAAGTGTTTACCGCATTTACATCCAGGTTTTGAAATGGACAAATCAGAAGGTCCAAAGACATCTTGGCAAAGAAGTATTTTATTGGTAATGGCAATTACTTTGCACAATATTCCAGAAGGACTTGCAGTGGGTGTGGCTTTCGGAGCAGTAGCCCATGGACTTCCTTCTGCGACAATCGGAGCTGCTATTGCTTTGGCAATTGGGATTGGGATACAGAATTTTCCAGAAGGGACAGCAGTATCTGTGCCACTTAGGAGAGAAGGAATGTCACGAAGAAAGTCATTTTTTTATGGTCAGCTCTCTGGCGCAGTGGAACCGATAGCTGGAGTTGTAGGCGTATTATTGGTAATAAGTATGCAAGCAATTTTACCATATGCTTTGTCATTCGCTGCGGGTGCCATGTTGTTTGTAGTCATAGAAGAATTGATTCCTCAATCTCATTTATCTGGAAATACCGATTTGGCAACCCTAGCAACTTTGTTAGGTTTTAGCGTGATGATGGTTTTGGATGTGGCACTCGGATAATGGATGCAAAGCAACTAGAGCTGGCATTCAATTATGAAGAATCCAAATTTGCTATCGTATTTAATATGCATACTCAATCTAATCCTATGTTTTTTTAAACTAGAGAACCCATAATATTGAATAAAGACATTTTAACCATAGTGTCTATTCTCGAATTTTATGAACAGACTTATTAAAGTCTTTCAGATTTGATTCCTCCGATTTGAAAAGTACATTAAGATTCTCATTCCAAAAGCCAAACGGATGCCCACTAAAAATATGTACCCAAAGATTTATTTGATTCCCAATTACCAGATTGCTATTTCAATTTATTTGAGATAACATATAGAAAAGGAATCAAAATGTCATTAGGAATCTTTTTCAGCTTCAAACTGCTCCAGCGCTTCCATTGCTTCGCATCCATAAACCACAGAAGGTCCACCTCCCATCATGATAGCCACTCCAATAGTTTCCATGATTTCTGCTTTAGTGGCACCTGCATTTAGCACGTCATGAACATGATATGCAATGCATCCATCACAGCGAACGGTAATAGCAATTCCTAATGCGATTAATTCCTTGGTCTTGGCATTAAGTGCTCCATCATTAACACTTGACTTATGCAGTTGACTGAAAGCAGACATGGTTTGAGGAATGTCACCTCCCAATTTTTCCATCATTCGATTTAAATCTTGGTAATATTTCGGATAATTTTTCATGACTTTGAATACTTTAGTTATATAATTTGATTAATCTGACTTATTAATGTTGTGCAGTTGAATTCAAAAATAAATCACCTCCAACTTATTAGGACTGATACAAGTCAATTGGCAATATGACCTTTGTTGTCTTTCTATTCATTTTGAGAAATTATAACTATCCTAATTGATATTTATTACTCTCGTAATAAACGATGAAGGAGTTTGAATAAAGTCATGAATGCAGATGATCCTTATCATTTTTCTTTTACGCAAATTAAAATAATTTGTTTATTGAAACTTGATTACAATTATGGGTAAGCATACTCAATAACGAACCAATTAAACCTATTCAAATGAAATTACATTTAGTTTTCCAGTTTTTGCTTTTAGTACAAATTCTCTCAGCACAATCTTTCATCGAAGTTATGGATACCCCTTTTGATGGTGTTTTACAAAGCCGTATTTCCTTTGCAGATGTGGACAATGACGACGATCAAGATGTGCTCATCACAGGAAGAAATGATTCTGGAGATTATATAGCAAAACTGTACAACAATGACGGCGGGGCCAATTTCTCAGAAGTTACAAGCACTCAATTTGAAGGTTTTAATTTTAGTTCCTTCGCCTTTGAGGATGTAGATAACGACAACGATCAAGATTTGCTCATTACAGCTTATACTGACTTAATGGGTTTATTCACCAGGCTGTACATCAATGACGGGATGGGGAATTTCTCTGAAGTCATGGGCACCTCCTTTGAAGCTGTTAGTGAAAGCTCTATAGTTTTTGCAGATGTGGATAACGACAGCGACCAAGATGTGCTCATTACAGGCGCAAGCATTTCGAAATTATACACCAATGATGGAATGGGCAACTTCTCCGAAGTTACGGGCACACCTTTTGAAGGGGGGTTTTTAAACTCCGTCGCCTTTGCGGATGTGGATGGCGACAACGATCAGGATGTTCTTATTACTGGGATATCAACTACAGGAACTCCCACCTCGAAAATGTATACCAATGACGGGATAGGAAATTTCACGGAAAGCACAGCTCTCCCTTTCGAAAGCTTGAGAGTAGGTGCCTTTGACTTTGCAGATGTGGACGGAGACAACGATCAAGATCTCTTCATTACTGACAGAGGCAATTCAGGAACGCTATCTTCATCTAGACTGTACACCAATGATGGAACGGGAATTTTCACTGAAGTCATGAACACCTCTTTTGAAGGCGTTTCTCGAAGTGCCATCAGCTTTGCAGATGTGGACGGCGACAGCGACCAGGATTTGTTCATTACGGGTAGACCCAATTCAGGAGCTTGGATATCAAAACTATACACCAATGATGGGACGGGGACTTTCACTGAAGTCATGAACACCACAATTGAAGGCGTTGAGCAAGGATCGATCGCCTTTGCGGACGTGGACGGTGATCAGGATCAGGATTTGCTAATAACAGGGTACGGTAATTCAGGAGTTGCAATATCCAAACTATACCTTAATAATGGGCCAGCTAATTTAACCGAGGATTTAGCAATCAATCTTGATTTTACACTTTTTCCGAATCCTATAAATACGAAGAACTTAAACATAAATTACAACTCAAAAGAAAATGGCTTGGTGAGTATATTGATATACAATTTGAATGGACAACTTCTGAGTCAACAAAAGAAGATCGCATTTAATGAGCAAAAGTTATTTGCCATTGATATTGGTTCATTAGTAAAAGGAAATTATATCATTGAATTAAATGAGGGTAAACGAAAAGGTATTGCCCAGTTTATTGTTCATTAAAGAGATAGCAGACACCGCTTACAATTAATCGACTTATGATTGAATTATAGTCAATTGGTGACTACCATGATCAGTTTGCTGGGACCTCAATCCGAGAAGAAAGCTCGGATTTTGAGAGCCTTATTAATTGCCACTAAAAAAATGCAACTACTCACAAAAATGAAGATGAAAGCCATTGAATAAGATATGGGGCTCTGGAAGTGCATTGCAGGCTACTACGATTTCACGCGCGTTATCAGTAATTGGTCAAGTTTTTAAACCCCAAAGAACTTCTTTGATCAAAGTCATAGAAATATATGACTTCTATCATTTAAATGAATAGTTCTATCAAATAAATTTGCTATAAAGAAAGGTAAGGTATTAGATGATAATCTGATAATTGAAATTATAATAGTGCCTTAATTTGAAGTAGCTAAAATTTTTATCAGAATAAACTCAAGGCCAGATTTATAAATTTTCATTCTTTTGGATTAGACGATTTATTTGACTTAACCACTTCAATTTGTATTTATGAAAAAGTTAATAACAACCATACTCTTATTCACCGCTACAGTATTTTCTGCTTATTCACAAAGCTGTCTTCCTTCGGGTATTTTTTTTAATAATCAAGATCAAATTAACAATTTTTCGGCTAACTATCCGGGTTGTTCGACCATCGAAGGAACGGTCAGAATTAGTGGGTCAAGTATTACCAATTTAAATGGATTGGGAGCTCTGACGTCCATTAATGGAGGCTTGGAAATTGATAATAATTCCAACTTGGAAAGTTTAGCTGGGCTGAATAATATTACTTCAATCGGAGGAGACTTATATGTAAGTCATAATTCTAAATTGATAAACTTAGAAGGTTTGGATAATTTGATCTCTGTTAAAGGCATAGAAATTATTACCTGTCAAAAACTTGAAAGCATTTCCGCGTTGATAAACATCACAGACCTCACAAATAGTCTAATTATTAAGGGAAATCAAGTATTGGAAAATTTAATTGGACTTGATAATGTCACAACAGTAGGTGGTGATCTAATTATTTATCAAAATTGGATTTTGAAAAACCTCAATGAATTAAAAAACATTAGCTCAGTTGGTAGCCTTTTGGAAGTCTATGGTAATTATATTTTAGAGAGTATTTCTGCCTTAAATAATTTAACAATAATCAATGGTGATCTAATTATTAGAGGTAATCAAAAGTTAACTGACTTAACAGGTCTAAATAATATCGCTTCTGTAGCAGGTGATCTTTGGATTAATGCTGAGATAATTATCGACTTATCGGGTTTCGAAAGTTTAACTACCGTAAATGGTTCCGTAATTATTAGAGATAGTAAAAACCTAGCCAGTTTTTCAGGAATCGATAATCTATCCTTTATTGGAGGAAATCTTAGAATTGAAAATAATCGAGCACTTACTGATATTACCTCTTTAGAAAACATAACCTCAATTAAGCAACTGGAAATTACGCGTAATATAGTACTGCCTGTTTTAACAGGCTTACATAATATTATGTCTATAGGAGGAGGTTTGGATCTATCCGACAATTATCTGTTATCCAATATTTCAGTTTTTGATAAAATATCGACGCTCAGTAGTTTAATCATTCGAAACAATTTTGAATTAGTCAGTTTAACCGGGCTTGAAAATCTATCAAACATAGATGGAGGTCTTGACATCTTGGGTAATAAAGAATTGACAGGATTAGATGCATTACTAAATTTAACTAAAACAGGTCTGCACTTACAAATTTCCAATAATAACAAATTAATAAATTTGTATGGATTAAATAATGTACAATTAATTGGAAATTTTCTTAGCATCACATATAACGAGGGATTAAAGAGTATCTCCGAACTTAGTGAATTAAAATCTGTTTACGGTATTGATATAATAGCGAATCCAGCATTATCAAGCTTAACCGGATTGGAAGGGGTGAAGGATGTAGACCAAAGAGTCAATATTACTTGGAATCAATCTCTCACAGATTTAATGGGTTTGGATAATCTAACTTCAACCAAATATTTAGTAATTCAAAACACTAATTTGTTAAGTTTAAAAGGCTTGAATAAACTGAATAACATTTTGTATTTAACTATTCTGGACAACAATGCATTGACCAGTCTATCTGCATTGGATAATACGTCCATTGAAAGAGATATTACCATAGCAAATAATGCAACAGTAACAAAATTGCCAAATTTTTATAATTTCAATTCCATTACAGGAAACTTGATAATTGCAAACAATGCTTCTTTGACTAGTTTTGATGGATTGGATAGTCTTAAATCTGTTGGTGCAGGATTATTCATAAATGATAATAACATCTTGACAGATATTGATGCAATAGGGCAAATTGACCCAAGCTCTATGACCAATGTTGTGATTCGTTATAACCCTCTATTAGCAATCTGTGCTGTTCCGAGTATTTGTGGTTACTTGAAAATTCCAGGTAAACCAAGTGACATTCTTCTCAATGCCATAGGTTGTAATTCTGTTGAAGAAATAAAAGCTGAATGCTCAATTACGAGCACAGTGAATACATCAATTGAATTTAATATATATCCAAATCCTACTGACAACAAAGTGTTTATCACCTCTTCAACATTAGAAAACATTAGGATATACAATTTTGCTGGAAAATTAATGAAAGTTTCTCTTTTGAAAAATGGGCATAATGAAGTTGATATTTCTGACTTTAATTCAGGAGTATATTTCTTTAAAGGAGAATTAGGATGGACTCATAAGATTGTAAAGTTGTAGATTAAAGAGATATTCGATTTGGGTATCGTGGAACATTCTATTTGCCACGGTGGGAGTATTACGCAGAGGCGCCAACTAAAATATAATATGGTTTTGAAGATATTGTATTTCATTATGACCATATGCCAAAGCTAAAATGCGCTAGCTCAAATTATTATTATATCTAACAATTACATAACTGGACTATGTTATTTTTTAACTCTAAAAAATTTTAGATGAAAAAGCATCATTTTGTAAAATCATTTATCCTTTTATTATTCTCTTTCAGCGCATTCGCTACTAATCAAGACTTAACCGATTGGTGGACAAATATTTCTGAAGGGATGGGGTCATAAATAGAAACAATGAAAGCAATAGTTTACACAGAATATGGTGGGCCGGATGTTCTTAACATAAAGGACGTAGAAAAACCTTCACCAAAAGGCGATGAAATTCTTATTAGAGTCCGTGCTGTTTCGGTTAATTATGGAGATGTATCTGCTCGTAATTTTGGAAATATTTCACCTAGTGAATTCCACATGCCATTCCTCTTTTGGATACTTGCCAGATTTAGTTTTGGTTTTGGTAAGCCTAAGAAAAAAGTACTTGGAAACTCCTTCGCAGGTACAATTGAGACCATCGGAAATGATGTAAAACAATTCCAAAAGGGTGATCCAGTTTTTGGTTACGTAGGAGATACAATGGGAGCTTACGCAGAATATCTTTGTATGTCGGCAAATGGTATTGTTGCTGCGAAACCTACCAATATGACATTTCAAGAAGCTGCTGTTGTACCTTATGGAGCACTTATGGCCTTAGATTTAATGAAAAAAGTAAATGTTCTTAAAGACCGGAAAGTACTTGTTGTCGGAGCATGTGGAGGAATAGGATCTGCAGCTGTTCAACTTGCTAAGCATTTTTTTGGGGCAGAAGTTATTGGAGTAAGCAGTACACAGGGTGTTGAGTTTGTGAAAAGCCTAGGGGCAAGCAAAGTAATTGATTATAAGAAAGAAGATTTTACAAAAAGTGGAGAGAAATATGATCTCATCTTTGATATTTTAGGAAAGGGATCTTTTTCATCATACAAAACTTCGCTACGGCAAAATGGAATTTATTTTTCAGTGAGTTTTAAGACAAAGAAACTATTCCAAATGATTTGGACATCAGTTATAGGAAAGAAGAAAGTTGTTTGTGCACTTGCCGCTCCAAAACAAGAAGATTTAAAATTGATAAAAGAGTTAATTGAAGACGGAAAAATAAAATCAATAATTGATAAAAGTTTTCCCCTGGAACAGACAGCAGAAGCCCATAGGTATGTAGATGCGGGAAAGAAAAAAGGGAATGTTGTAATTACAGTCTAGAAGAAAAGATGCAACCATGAATATAAAATATTCAAAATGACTGAAAAATTTAACCAGCTTGTGTCTTATGAAAACGGCCATTGTATAGATCATATCGCTAATGGGGTTTCTGATACATAATGTGGGGTGGAGTGGATAGAGCAACTTACTGGGTGTAAATCTTGTATAGATGAACCTGAGCCAGGACAATGGTACTGGAGTGCCTCTTTGCGTATTGGAAGGCTTTGTTTTTTAGAAATATTAGGACCAAATCGTAAATTCAAAGGGCTTAATCCTTTGAAAGAAATGTTGAGAGATGTAGAAAAACCTGAACCCATATTTTGGTATGTTAGTACTGATGATTTTAACGCCTTTAAAATTAGATCAGAAAAATATAACGCTCCTTTTGAAAGGATAGAAAGAATAAAATTTGAGCGGGAAGGAAAAGAAGTAGATTATACCAGAGGGGTCATTGGGCCTGGTTTTATAAGCCAAAGGCCCAATGTTATTCAATGGCAATCAAGACCAAAGTGCTGGCATGCTAAACATAAGAATATCGATATGCAAAATACTTGCACCTTAAAAGCGCTGAAACTGAAAAGTCCAAAGTCAAAAGAATTAGCAAATCTATTTCATTCCTTAGGTATTGAAATGGAAGTCGATCATGGAAATTCTGAAGTAACAATAGAAATTTATAGCCCAAAAGGAACCATTTTTATTACAGGGAAAGGGGTGGTAAGAATATTTTAACTTCCAAACTATATTTACTATTTCAAATATTTTTTTCGTAAACTATTGAAAAGACTGAAAATGACTTGAGAATATTCCCTTCAACTAAGCAACAAAACTATTACCAATGAATTTAATTATGTTCCAGAATTTAGGTATGATTTGCTGATAAATGTTTTACGATTTGCAAATCAAATTCGCAAAAGGATTGAGTCTTTTTGTATTTCATCCAAGGACAAAACCCCTCAGAAATTCTTGCGATTAATTTTTTAAATAATCATATGAAAATTTTAAAATAAAAGTTATTAATTCAAAGTAGTAAAATGGCTGATTGAGTTTATTTCAAAAAGACCAAAAGATGTATTAGTTTTTATTAAGAATTAACAGATTCATAGATGTACAAAAGTTATAGTAATTTTGTTTTTCCTCTTCTTGTTAATCTTATTGGATTGACCATAATCATATTGGCGATTCCGAGCTGCCAAGAGAAAGATAATAGAAGTAAATTCAATGAAAATAATATTCTTGATTTATTAGCTTCTAATGAAGAAATAGTAATAACTGAAGATATTAGTTTATCTCAATATTTTTATTTCATAGACAGTTTATTGTTGCTGGTCAATGAAGTTAACCCAGATGAAATAAATGAATATGTTCTTGTTCATGCTAATCCTTGGATTATTGATTCTTTGGTAGCAACTGATTACTACATTCTTAAAGATAAAGGAGTAGTCGTTCGTGATTTACTTGAACTGACAATCTTTCATAAAGGGCAAGTGATAAGGATTCCAAATCAAAATGAAATTAATCGGATCAAGACCAAATTGAAGCATATAAATCTTGATCTAAACATTCCAGAATATCAATTGCGTGTCTTTGAAGGTGATCAAATGCTTTACAAATTACCAGTTAGAGTAGGAAGAAATGAACGTAAGTTTCTAGCAATGGCTGAACATGTTGTTGATCTAAAAACAAAGACTGGCGAAGGCGAAATTGTTAGCATTGTGAAAAATGCTTCCTTTATTAATCCCGTAAACAACGAGGCCTACCATCTTACTCGCCGTGATGATAATATAATAACAACGCTTCCTAACATTCCTTGGTTGGAACCGGAACTAAACGGAATTAAGCATGGACAATTGATTCACCCTACAACTAACCTAAAAACCTTAGGAAAATCTTATTCAAATGGATGCGTAGGTCTAAGAGAGTCTGACTCTTGGATTTTATATTATCATGCACCATTGGGTACTAAGGTAAATTTCAGATACGACTTAAATCTTCCAGATCAACCAAAGCTCAAAGACATTTATGATAAAGACAATAAATGAATATTGTTGCAAAGGTTAACAGAGTACTATGTCAATTTTATTTCAGATATAATATACATGAAGAATCAAAATGTCACTGAGAACCCTTTAAAGCTTCAAACTGTTCTAGAACTTGAGATTTATGATATATAAATAGAGTCAATAAAATTCATCCATGCATATGCCAGTGGATAACTTGAGATAAAAATTTAGACAGCCACCCATTAATAATTCTAAGAAAGCTCTTATTATATGAAAGTCCAAAGTGGAAGGTTTTCTCTTTTTGTAATAGGCGGAGACTGACAAGTGAAGGATTTAAAAATGATGGGCATCTAATCTTGGATTCTGGCAATGCTCACTTTTTGGAAACTCCTGAGCAATTATCTATAAATTGAATGTAAGAAAATAGCTTACAAAAGCGAATTGTACAATATATCTTGATAGTACTACTCTCATTTTTTTCAGTAAAGTGAAACATAAAGTTGGTGTAGTCTTATGACGTCAATCATAGGGTTTAATGATTGCAATTATGTTTTATAAATTCGAGACAGAGTAATTTTATTGGAATCAAAAATCTTCAAAAATGAAAGTATTCAAGTTTCTGTCTTTTGTAGTGAATTCACTCATTGTTGTCCTGATCATTCTGAAATGAAGGGATTCGAAAAGCAGAAGTGCAAAAAATGTAATAAAACATTTGAGATAATTAATAGTGAGCAGATTGAAGAAAAGTGAGTTTCAATTAGAGCTGAGGTCAAACTTTCTAAAATGCTATCAAAATATTACCCTGATTTGTCTTCAAAAGTTATGAGTGTTTAAAAAGCAGTTGGTATGACAAATATTCAAATCATGGCTTGAATATCTAATTTTTTTTCTAAATGATTTAATAATTCTAATCACACTAGTCAGGTGTATATTCAGTTGCTTTTACTTAGGAAATAAAATACTAAATGCTTGGTTTTATCAACACATTAAAGAGATTTTTTAAAGAGGTTGGGGCGGTAACCAATTTTACATACAAGTTTTTTTCGCAATCGTTTAGAAGACCAATTGAGTGGAAAGAAACGTTACATCAATGCTATACAATCGGTATTCAGTCACTGTTTTTAGTGACTGCTACAGGTTTTATAATGGGTGCAGTTCTTTCATTGCAATTACGACCAACTATGCTAAGATTTGGTGCTATATCATATATGCCTGATATGATTAGCGTGGCTTTTATCAGAGAGATTGGGCCCGTTTTAACCGCATTGATTTGTGCAGGAAAAATTGGTTCTGGTATAGGAGCTGAGCTTGGTTCCATGAAGGTGACGGAGCAAATAGATGCAATGGAAGTATCAGGTACAAATCCTTTTAAGTTTTTGGTGGTATCCAGAGTTTGGGCATGTATCATCATGTTACCTTTATTAGTAATTGCTGCAGACATAGTAGGTTTACTTGGTAGTTATTTAATAGAATCGAGCAAAGGGCAAATTTCTTTTACCCTATACTTTAATAGGGTATTTGGAGTGTTGGTTCTAGGAGATTTAATACCAGCTACAATAAAATCTTTCTTTTTTGGATTGGTGATCGGAATTATTGGATGTTACAAAGGTTATTATTCTGATAAGGGTACGGTAGGAGTTGGGAAAGCAGCAAATATGGCTGTGGTTATTACATCTTTATTATTGTTTGTTGTTGATTTTATAGCCGTATTAGTTGCAGATATATTTTATGTTATATGAATAAAGACCTGTCAATAGATATTAAAGATAATCAAGGACATTTTGCTCCTTTGATAGAAATTAAGGGATTGAAAAAATCTTTTGGTCCAAAAGAAGTTTTAAAAGGATTCAATTTGCAATTGTTTACAAAAGAAAATGTAGTCATTGTAGGAAAGTCTGGATCAGGAAAATCTGTATTGATCAAATGTTTAGTTAGGCTTATGGAAATAGATGAAGGGGAGATAGTCGTTTTGGGTAAGCGAATTCCAGATCTCAATCGAGAGGAACTAGATCATATACGCACAGAAGTAGGATTTTTATTTCAAGGCTCTGCACTCTATGACTCTATGACTGTACGAGAAAATTTGAGATTCCCATTAAGAAGGCATCCAGAGAGAAAACTTGGTAAAGATGAAGATGCACTGATCTTAGAAGTACTTAAGAGTGTTGGATTGGCTGATGCGATTAATCTCATGCCTTCCGAGCTTTCTGGTGGGATGAAACGGAGAGTTGCTTTAGCCCGAACTTTAATTTTAAAACCCAAAATCATTCTCTATGACGAGCCAACAACAGGACTAGACCCAATTACAGCGAATGAAATTATCCAGCTTATGCTTAAGATTCAAATAGATTTGAACACAGCATCTCTAATTATAACTCATGATATGGATTGTGCAAGAGTAATATCAAATAGAATGATCATTCTTCAAGACGGAATAAATTACGCAGAAGGTACCTATAGCGAACTATCAAAATCTAAAGATCCGAAAGTGAAAGCATTTTTTAAAGAAGTACAAATTCGAACAAATGAATAAATCAAATGAAAACATTAAACTTGGAGTATTTGTAATTATAATAACATTGATATTTGTTTTTGTGGTTTATAAGCTGAGTGATGGTAGAGGTTTTATGAATAGCTCAATCACAATATGTGCAGAGTTTGATGATGTGGAAGGATTGCTCTTAGGGAATAAGGTAAGGTATTCTGGAGTTAGTGTAGGTATTGTCTCTGAAATAGAGGTAGTATCTGATAGAGTTTTGAAGGTCACTATGTCTTTGGATAGTGAGGTCGAAAAATATATGAAATCTGATGCTGAAGCAAATATAAGTACCGATGGTCTGGTGGGCAATATGCTTGTAAATATTACCCCAGGAAAGTCGGAAGCCCCGAATATAAAAGATGGTGATTTTATAAAGAGTAAAGAAAAAGTAGAGTTGAACGATATGCTTGAATCCTTGGCTACGACTAATGATAGAATTGCTCAAATTTCCGAGGTACTGTTACAAATAACAGAAAAAATAAATAACGGAGACGGATCTATATCACAGCTTCTCAATGACAGCAGTTTGGCTGACAACTTAAAAATAGCTACTCGCAATCTCTCGATCTCTTCCCAAAGTATCATGACTTCTACTGACAGTATGAATAGTATGATAACAAATGTTGCAAAGGGATATGGAAACCTCGGTTATCTATTCAAAGACAATAGTATAAAGCATCAAATATCCTTGACTTATAGTAATATAGATTCGCTGATAAATGATCGTACTCAACCGATCCTTAACAATCTTGAAGCTTCTTCTTTAGCCATTAGTAATACGAGCGCCGACTTAGACTCAATCATTAATAATATTGAAAATAACGAAGGATTATTGGGAACTGTGCTTCATGATGAAGCCATTGCAACTGATCTTAAAACAACGTTTCATAATATTAGAGATGGAACGCAAAAGTTTGATGAAAGTATGGAAGCTCTCCAACATAATTGGTTACTGAGGAAATTCTTTAAAAAGAAAGAGAAAGCCGCTAAAAAAGCAGAGAATAAGAAGAAATGAGATAAGATATTATTAGCTTTTTATGAGTACATAAGAATCATCAATAATTAGTGATGTAAATTTGACAATTATGTGAATAAAGAATTTAAATGGATGATCTAAGGAAAATATTAAATGTTTAAATGTTTCTCAAATTCAAGAGCTAGATGAATTTTTAATTAGCAAAAATTCAATTTCTTCATTAGAATTAATGGAAAATGCTGCTCAGATTTGTGAATTCTATATTAAAACAAGATATAGGTTTCTCACAATTTAAAATAGTGGTGATCGAAATAATCGATCTATATCTAGGATATTCTCTATGTAAATAAAAAATATTATTAGTCTTATCATCCTCATAAAAGTATTCTATAAGGTCAGAGATATTTATGTCAGACATAGAACTTAAGGAAACAATACTGCTAAAACCAAAATTATCTTTTGCGGCCCGATCTAATATCGAAGAAGCAAGAGCATCAATTTGTGATGTTAAAGCGATATCTCCTTGCAATAAATTATCAGAGTAAAATCCCGTATGAAGATGTATATATGGGTTGAGTACGCCGATACAATTAGGTCCGAGGATTCTATTATTATATAGATTAGCCAATGCCAATACCTGATCCAATAATCCCTTTCCTTCTGTTCCTATTTCATTAAATAAAAAGGATATAATTATAGCATTTACCTTCCTTCACTCTTCGATTACCTGAGGGATGTACAGGGCGGGGATAACTATAATTGCTAGGTTTACAAATGCCGATAATTCTAATACGGAGTTGTAACACTCTTGGTTATGAATTGATTTGTACTTGGGAATGACAAAATAGGAACGTCTAGAAAAAGTGCCTTTGCCAAATTTTTTTGTGCTATAATATATCCGACAGATTCCTTATTTTGAAGCACCTATAACAGCTACTCCAGAAGGATGCAATATTGATTTTATACCCATTTTTTTTACTTTATCTAAGTACTACTTTTAGAGTTAAGTGCCCATTCTTTATGAAATGAATTTTCTTCTTTTATAAGGAAAGACTTTTGCGATGCACTGATCTGTATGAATTCTTGAAGGTTTTCGAAATTAATAATGCCACGGAGTTGATCTTGATCTCCTACTAATAATATTGGTAATTTTTCATTCTTCATGAGTTCCCAGACAGCTGCTGCATTTTGATCCTCTTTTACCCATTGAAGGTTAGTCTGCATTATATTTTTAAGTTTTGTTTTTTGACTCAATTCACTCAAGCCTTTTAAAATATCATTCTTAGTGAAAAATCCTGTTGGACCAAATTCATCCTTTACTACAAATACCTTATCCTGACCCTTAATAATTTCAGTAGCCGCATCAGACAAAGATTGATCCTCACTAAATAATTCAAATTTTTGCATCAATAGATCTGAGGCTTTGTACTGTATAAGTGATTCACTAAAATGAATATCTCTCAATTCTGATTGCGCACTGATCGAAATAAAGATGGCGATCACAATAAGGAAGGGATTATATAATAAACCTAACAAAACGAATAATATAGCAAATGCCTGCCCTGTCCTTACAGCAATGCTTGTCGCTTTGAAACGGGGAAGGCGAAAGGAGAGCAAGGCTCTGAATACCCGTCCTCCATCCATTGGAAATGCCGGAATCATATTAAAGATGAATAAGCTTATGTTTACCGTTAATAACATAAACATAAAATTATCAGCATTGATGGATGCAACAAACTCAGTGTCTTCTGTTATAATCGCCATTCCATTTCCGAGTAGCATTATTACTATGCCAAGTATCATAGCGATAATTAGGTTGACCATCGGACCTGCAATGGTTATAATCAACTCTTGACGAGGATTCTTAGGAATATGTGACAATCTAGCAAGACCTCCTATGGGGAGGAATGTAATACTGTGTGTATCGATATCAAACCTTTTTGCTGCTAAGGCGTGACCTAGCTCATGGAGCCCGACACAAGTAAAGATGGCTAATACAAATAGCACATACCACAAGACTTGAGATATCGATTGTCCTGCTGAAAATCCATTAACAACAATCCAAACTATTAAAATCCAAAAAGTCCAATGGATAGAAATTGGAATGCCATATACTTTGCCTAAGGATATTGAAAACTGCTTCATTTAGTTTTTTTTTCTTTTTTGAAGTTATTTTTCTTCTTGGTTCTTAGTGGAGCTCTCCTTGAACGTTTTTTCTTAATAGTTTTTGGTTTCTCCCAACTTTTTTTGTGGATATCCTTAGCCCTCAGTATTTCTTTCT
>Ga0114952_1000410_pt1 | contig 46939 bp, 24 predicted proteins | sample SidtaG_2_FD_87303 | JGI IMG/M metagenome (GOLD analysis project Ga0114952, IMG submission 87303) | Marine algal microbial communities from Sidmouth, United Kingdom - Sidmouth_Asex2 metaG | ecosystem: Host-associated > Algae > Red algae > Unclassified | place: Sidmouth, United Kingdom | collected...
CGTGGTAACTACAAAGCTGTTGCCGACACAAAGACCTACCATACCGGAACAGTTGACCTAACCGGGCGAGGTAATGCCTATATAGTTATCGAAGGTATGGACGATGATGTTTTCGTACCCAATAACAAATTAAAAAAAGCCTTTCACGGTGACACTGTCGAGGTATATATTTTTCCCAGAAGAAATGGGAAAAAGTTAGAAGGTGAGATAACCAAGGTCGTTGAACGCAAGAAAACCGAATTCGTTGGTATTTTAGACCAGCAAAAAACCTTTGCTTTCGTCAGGCCTACGGATTTTAGGATGTATACCGATTTTTTCATCCCGAAAGGAAAAACTAAAGATGCTAACGATGGCGATAAGGTAATTGTCAGCTTAGAAAATTGGCCCGAAGATGCCGATTCTCCCTTTGGAACGGTTACCGAAGTACTGGGTAAACCGGGCGAGCACAATACCGAAATACACGCCATATTAGCCGAATACGGATTACCTTATGAATTTCCTACGGAAGTAGAGCGTTTTGCCGATACTTTGGATACTTCTATAAAAAAGGAAGAAATTGCCAAAAGAAGGGATATGCGTGACGTGCTCACCTTCACTATCGACCCAAAAGATGCGAAAGATTTTGACGATGCCCTATCTTTTGAAGTATTGGAAAACGGAAACTATGAAATAGGCATTCATATTGCTGATGTTTCCCACTATCTGGTACCCGATACAATTTTAGACGATGAAGCTTACGAACGAGCGACCTCTGTTTATTTGGTAGACCGTGTTGTGCCAATGCTTCCCGAGGTTTTATCTAACAATGCATGTTCCCTTAGACCTAACGAAGAAAAATATACCTTCTCGGCTATTTTTGAGTTGGATAAGAATGCCGGAATAAAGAACCAATGGTTCGGTAGAACGGTCATTAATTCGAACGAGCGTTTTGCCTATGAAGAAGCGCAACATATCATAGAAACCGGAAACGGTGATATTCCTAAGGAAATATCTATTCGGGAAAATGCGTATTCCGTCTCAAAAGAGGTCGTTGAGGCTACTTTAGAAATGGATAGATTGGCAAAAATCATGCGCAACAGGCGTATGGAGCAAGGTGCCATTTCTTTTGATAAAGTCGAGGTTCGCTTTAATTTGAATGAAAATAGCGAGCCGGAAGGGGTCTATTTCAAAGAATCGAAAGATGCCAATAAGCTTATAGAAGAATTTATGCTCTTGGCCAATCGGAAAGTGGCCGAGTTTATTGGAAAGCAAAAACCGAAGAAGACTTTTATTTATCGTATTCACGATGATCCCAACGAAGACAAATTAATGGCTCTCAACGGAATCATTTCTCGCTTCGGGCATAAGTTAGACTTTAAAGATAAAAAATCTATCAGTGCTTCTTTAAACCAGCTTTTGGAGGACGTAAAAGGAAAAAAAGAACAGAATCTCGTAGATACATTGACTATTCGAAGTATGAGCAAGGCTATTTATACTACGGAAAACATCGGTCACTATGGTCTGGCATTCGATTATTATTCCCATTTTACATCACCGATACGTAGATATCCCGATGTGATGGTACATCGTTTGCTTCAACGTTATTTAGATGGCGGAGATTCTGCGGAAGGTGAAGTTTATGAGCAGAAATGCAAACATTCGTCAGATATGGAGTATTTAGCCTCAAGTGCCGAAAGAGACTCTATAAAATATATGCAGATTAAGTTCATGCAAGACCACGAGGACCAAGAGTTTGTTGGGGTTATTAGTGGGGTAACCGAATGGGGCGTATATGTAGAGATTATCGAGAACAAATGCGAAGGTATGGTACGGATCAGTGATATAAAGGGCGATTATTATATCTTTGATGAAAAAGAGTACGCTATTGTAGGAGAACGCACAAAAAAAACTTATCAATTAGGTGACGAAGTTGTTGTAATGGTCAAAAACACGGATTTGGTAAAAAGACACCTAGACTTTGCCTTGTTGGGCAAACACGAGAAATAGTCAATGCTTTGGAATGGAATTTGTTTATAGACTGACAAATCGACCTAAAAGGTACATCATGAAAAAATTCGTGCTGCTTGCGATTGTTTTTCTTGGGTTCCATATTCTATCGTCCCAAGATTCAAAGTTGAGCCAAGATCTTACCAAATTCACGGAAGTCAAAGCTTTTGACGGCATTTCGGTAAATCTGATAAAGTCGGATGTTAACAAAGCGGTAATTACCGGTGAGAGCATCCAAAAAGTTGCTATTGTAAATAATGAAGGCGTATTGAAAATACGTATGAAAATTGGTAAGATATTTAGTGGTTATAGCACTTTCGTCGACCTTTATTATACGGAGAAATTAATTATAATCGATGTCAACGAAGATGCTCGAATTTCTTCTGAGCAAACCATCAAGCAAGATGTTTTGGAGTTAAAGGCACAAGAGGGTGGTGAGCTCGTTATTAGCGCCGAAGTTGAACAGTTGTTGATAAAAACGGTAACTGGCGGGGTAATTGAAACTAGCGGCACTTCTGATTTACAAGATGTGGCCATAAATACCGGTGGTATTTATGAAGGTAAAGAGCTAAAGACCAAATTTTCTACGATAAATGTGAATGCCGGCTCGCGTGCTGAAATTTATGCCTCGGACTATGTTAAAGCCACGGTTAAGGCAGGTGGCGAAGTATTGGTTTATGGAGACCCGACAAAGATGGACGAAAAAACCGTTTTTGGAGGTACTGTCACCAGAATGTAATGTAATCTCGACGGCATCATACCAAGTAGGGACACAAAATTTTGTGTGCCTACGGTTAACGACAAACGAAATGTGGGAAGACATACAGGCAGCGATTCCATTGGGCTTTTTTTTAAGCTTTATGATCGGGCCTGTTTTTTTTGTGCTTTTAGAGACTAGTGCAATTAGAGGGTTTCGTGCAGCAATCGTATTTGATTTAGGTGTAATTATCGCAGATGCGCTTTTTTTGACCATTGCTTATTTCAGTAGTTTTCAACTTCTCGAAAACCTAAGCAATCAACCGGGTCTATACGTTTTCGGGGGTGTCATTCTCCTAATTTATGGGATAATGACCTTCGTTAAAAAGCCACCCAAAAAATTAGAGCCCAATATAAGATCGAACAAAAGTGATTATCTCAGTCTGTTTATTAAAGGATTTTTGCTCAATTTTATAAACATTGGGGTACTGGTATTCTGGTTAGGGATAATTATAGTTGTCGGACCAAGTTTGGACAATGAACCCAACCGTATTATCGTTTTCTTTTCCACAATGATCGGCGCCTATTTTATAACCGATATTTTTAAGATTCTCCTTGCCAAACAATTAAAGCGGAAATTGACACCGAAAAGAATACACTTGATTAAAAAAGGCCTTGGGGTCATTCTTATCATCTGCGGCATTGTACTCATTGTAAAAGGTTTTCTACCAAAAGACCAGTTCAATATCGAAGACGGTATTGAACGTATCGAATTAGAGCGCTTCAATTCTTCGTCTTAGTACTGTCATCTAAATATTCCGATAAGAATTATCCAAAATAAAAAACCTTCAACACAATTAAGGTTGAAGGTTTTGGAGGCATCGAGCGGATTCGAACCGCTGTACAAGCTTTTGCAGAGCTGCGCCTAGCCACTCGGCCACGATGCCGTTTTATGCGGTGCAAAGATAGTTTTTTTGATTAAAATATTCGTGCTAAGCAGAGCTATTTATGACACCCGTTTTTCTTTAAGTACGACAGTGACTTTTTCTACGTCACCACCAATGGGCGGATTTATTTTAGAAACCCAAATTCGGGCTTTGTCCACAATGGGTATTTCAATAAAAATTCGTTTGATGATACGCTTTCCGACGTGCTCTAACAATTTAGAGGGTTTTTGCATTTCTTGCTTTACAATATGATTGATATGAACATAATCAACTGTGTCCGCTAAGCGATCGGAATCTGATGCTTTTGATAAATCGGCGTTTACCGAAACATCAACACGGTATTCACTGCCGATAGCGGTTTCTTCCTTCAAACAGCCATGGTGGGCATATACCCTAATGTTGTCTACTTTTACTTTTCCCAATGCCAATTGTATTTAGACAAAGTTAATCGAATCTAGCGAGAAAAAAGAACCTAGACTCGCCCGCCTTTGGCAGGCTGTTAGAGTCTAGAACCAAGACTAGTTTGGAATGTGCCATATGATTCTAAAGGGTCTCAAATGAACTAATATTCCGAATTGAAGGTACCCAGTACAACTACCCTTTCCGGTAAAAAGGCATGATAATCTTTGGTGTTTCAATCTAGAAAAAAGTTATCCCCTCTCCCAAGGAGAGGGCTAGGGAGAGGACTTTTTGACGAGATTTCACAATATAACCGATACCCTGGAAACGAAGATTTTTGAAAAAAACAAACAAAATCTAGTTTCTAGCAGCGAAGCGGTCTAGCATCTTCTAATACGTACAACGACAGTTACTAAGTCCTTGAAACAGGTCTACCCCGATGGTTACCACATGGGTACCCGTGCTATATGTGATAATTTCGTTCAGAATGATCTGGTATGAATAACCAAAATAGAAGTTGTTTTTTTTCAGGCCTGCAAACGGAGCGATATATAGAGGATCACCGATTTGATCGTTCAAAAAACGGTAGTTTACCCCGGCGTAATAGTAATCTTCAAAATCATACCATCTAAACTTCAGGTTCAGATCCGTTTCAGAACGACCATCGCTCTCGAACAATTTAAAGAGTAGCGAAGGTTCGATTTCGAGGTTTGCATTTTTGTTCTTTCTAAAACGATAACCTGTATAGGCATAATAGTTTCTTAATTCATTTGGTTCGTCCGCGTCGAATGTAAAGTCCTGTGGGTCTTTCCCTAAAAGGTTAGACGCGTTTGCACTGAAGTAGAACTTACCATAGCGATACATAGCTCCGACATCGAAGTTGTGGTTGCTGGTCTGACGGTTATTGATAACCCCCGGATCAAGATTGGCATCTACGAACTTGTCTATATCGATTCGAAACTGGTTGAAATTATAAGAAATACCGAACGAAAGAAATTCGTCGTCATAGCGGTCTAGAGTCAAATGGTGCGCAAAAGATATACGGGCGCCTTGCTGTTTTGTGTATCCGTTCTTATCGTTGTAGAGGAATAGGCCAATCCCCGACTTTTCACCCAAGCGCATATCGGCGGCCAACGATTGTGTCTGCGGCGCATCTTTGATTCCCACCCACTGGGTAAGGCCGTTAAGCCTAATTTTTACATGGTCTCCGATACCGGCATAAACAGGCGACAAAACAAAAGGGTTATCCGCCAAGTATTGCGATAATTGGGGCGAGTTGAGCTCCTGGCCTCTAGAGGCGATCGCGCTCGACAAGAGCAGGAAGGTCCATATGAATTTACGCATTGTACTGTAGGTTAAGTTTTTAACGATATAGGGTAAAGTGTCCGACAAACTCTCGCTCATCATTTTCTCCGTTGAGTTTAATAATATACCAGTAATCTCCGGTCGGGAGTTCGGTCTGCTGGTAAAAACCGTCCCATCCTTGATCGCCTTGGCCCATTCGGTACACCTCTCTACCATAACGATCAAATATGATGGTTAGTATCTCTGGAAAGCCTTCATCGTTCCTTGGTTTCCAGTATTGATTTTCCGCATCTCCATTTGGGGTGAAGAAGTTCGGAATCTCAATATCGATGAATTCCATATCGATGCTGGCAACGGCTTCACAGCCATTGTCGTCTACCACGGTAACTACATAAGTATCCGTTCGGTTGATGAAATAGGTATAATCCGAACCGTTGTTGTCATCACCGAAATAAATAGTATAGTTTTCCTTGCCGCCATTTACTGTCGCGGTTATTTCATTGATATTGCTTTGTACAACAGTTATGGTCAATGGCTGAAAATCTTCTATTTCAAATTCGTGTGTGGTAACACACCCGTTCGCATGTGAAATAGCAACGTAGTGCGTACCAGGAGTCATATCCCTGAAAAAAGGATTCAGTTGCATTTCGGTGGGATCCGAAGTATCAAGCCCAAAGAGAACCTCATCTGCGATACTGGTGTCTTCCAACACAATATTTACGTAATTATTCGGGGTATTCCCATTACAGCCATAAACGGGTTCTACAAAAGCACCGAGGTTTACACCAGCTTCTACATCGACAACTACGTTTGTTTCGCAACCGTTGGCATCCCTTAGGAAAACAATATAGTTTCCGGCAGCAACATCTATAAAATCAAGCCTGTCTTGAACAAAGTCAGCATCGGCGTTCGAGTTTAAGGCCGTACGATAAGGGGCGTTGCCTCCCGTAACGACCAAGCTTATGGTGCCATCTTCATTTCCGACACAAATTTCAGGTGTAGTAGTCGCGCTTATATCAATAATCGCCGGAGCTGAAATCGTATATTCAAGATATTCAAAACATCCATTTCCGTCTTGTGCTATGACAATGTAGTCTCCTGCCGCCAGATCGGTAAAGGTATTTATGGTATCGAACTGTGCTAGGTTGGGCGAAATAGAATACACATAATCACCGGCACCGCCGTCAAGAGTTACCGTAATACTTCCGTTTTCGTCACCGAAGCAAGTAATATCGGTTATATCATCTGTATAGGTCAACGGTTCAGGATTAACAATTATCACTTCCTCAGGGGCGGTCTCACAATCATCGCTAGTAACGACAACATAATAGGTACCTGCGGTAAGACTACCAAATTCACCAAGAGCTTGTGGCCCCGAGACTCTATTTGACGGGGAGACACTATTCTCGTAAAGTTCATATTGGTAATTGCCCAATCCTCCAGTTGCTCTGGCATAGATTGCCGCCGTATTTTCATCGGTACAATTGATAAATGCAGAAGTTCTATCTACAATTAAGCTAAGTGGCTCGATAGGGTTTTCGGTAATGGCATTCGAAACCACCGCTTCACATAGGTTGATGGCATCTCGGACAAAGTATTGGTATCTACCCGCCCCCAAAGTACCTGTCGTCGGTAAGCCAATAGGGTTACTGGTCATTGCCGCCCAAGTTACGTTATCGGCACTGTATTCGTAGGTTCCACTACCGCCTGTCGCCGTAAGTTCGAATTCGGCTCCGGTATCACAAGTCAATGGATCGGTACGTAAGAGGGAAGCTGATACCTCTGATTGCTCTGTAATGGTAACTCTATTCGTATCACTATCACAACTCCAGGCATCGGAAACGGTTATACTGTATATTCCACCGCCAAGACCGGTAAATGTTGCGTTGGCCTGTGCTCCAGAAGTAAATTCAATTGTAGCACCTGTTTCATCATAATAGTTCAAACGATATTGATAGGTTCCATTTCCTCCGCTGGTTACGTTTGCGGTGATTGTAGCGCTAGTATCGCCAAAACAGGCCAAGGTAGTCGTTATTGGAGTCGCGTCGGCTACAATTTGAGTAGGCCTAACCAAGACTTCAGTATCATTAAATTCACAGCCCGGCGCCCTTGCACTATCAGTAACTTGAACCGTGAAATTACCGGCGGTAAGCTCCGTAAAGATGAAACTCTGAACATTGTTCGCGTTGTAAACATCCCCAGTATCTATATTAGTCAATACGATATCATAGGGCGCATAACCTCCGCTCGGGTCAACTAAAATCTCACCCTGATCATTTGTACAAGTTACATTGGCCAAAGGATTCACAATAGCAGTTAAAGGCATATCCGGAGATATAATGGTAACCATGTTCGTGTCATCCGAACACCCTGGTGAAGACGTTTCGGTGACCCTTACAAAGTAATTACCTCCCGAAAGACCAGAAATCGTTCTTGGGTTAACGCTGGTATTAGAAGCGGTGAGTGGGATAATTGAAGTCCCTGCGCTACTGAATACTTCATATTGGTAGTTTCCAACATAACCATCTACGCGGATTTCCAAAGAACCAGAATTATCACCAAAACAAATAACAGGATCGACCGCCGTAGCACGTACCTCTATAAGGTCAAAAGGCGCAATTGAATAGGCTGCCGTGTCTACATAACACCCTGTAACCGTATCCGTAATACGGAATACATAGTTACCGACTGCTGAAAGGTCATAAGTAGCGGTGTCGTAAGTAGGCGTTCCAGTTTGAGTACCGTTCGGGTTCCCTACCGGTAAGAGTACATAAGTGTAGGCATTAGTCGCGTCTCCATTATCGCTAACGGTTATCAAAACTTCTTCCGGACCAGAACAGGAAATCGGTGAAACCTGGGTTACTGCTGCCGTGAAAACATTTAATGGCTCTATAGTTAACGTGTCCGTATCCGTACAACCATTATCATCTCGTACGGTAACTGTAATATTCTGCGTGACACCAGTATCGGTGATCGTAAATGTATTTGAGGCAAAGAAATCTGTGCCGTTGATACTATAGCTATAGGGCGCAGTACCGTCAGTGGCCGTAGCCGTAATCGTTGCTTGAGACACCGTATTATCGGCATTACAGGCGAATTCCGTATTGGCGGCAGTAACAGTTACCGCATCGACCTGTGTGATCTCAATGGTGCGTACATCTGTACATGCCCTACCCGAGGTTACGGTGATATCATAGAATCCTGCAACCAGACCTGTAAATAGATTACTGCTCTGTACCGTTGGAGGGTTAATCCCATCATCAAGGGTATAAGTATATGGAGGATTGTCGTTTGACGCATCCAGTGCGATTGTTATCGAACCGTCGGCTCCGCCGAAACAGGATACATTCTCTTGCGTATGCGTAAATACCACTGGAGTAGGTGTCGCCAAAGATACGGGCACGTCTTCATCACAACCGGAACCGTTCGTATCATAGACAAAAGCGGTATAGTTGCCCGGAGCGAGTCCGTTGAATACGTTCGAAGCCTGTCTTGCGCCTGCGGTGACACTTGTGTTGGTGTTGTCGAATAGGTCGTACTCATAATTTCCAGCACCTGCACCACCGTTCGCGGTAATCGTAATAACACCGTCGTTGAGTGCACAGCTTGGCTGTGTGGTCGCCGTGGCGGTAAGACCGAGCGGGGGTAGAATTTCGATCGTATCCGTAGCGGTACATCCGTTGGCATCACGTACGGTAACCGTATAGTTTCCGGGTGCAGATACTGAAATCGTAGCACTGGACTGAAACCCATTACCGACGCTATATTCCAATGGAGCAACACCCGTACCTGTAACGGTAAAGCTATATGATGTTCCTGTTGAGGTACACTGGTCAGCAGCATAGGCGGGAGCCACAACTGTTGGTTCGGCATCTTCATTTACTGTAATTGTAATAACCTCGGTACACCCTCTAGAATCCTGTACATAAACATCATAATCAGCAGGATATGTTGCAGGCGTAAGAACTGCGCTTGCACTTGCCGTATACAAACCTGCAGGAGATATCGTAGTCGGCACAAAGGCATAGGTATAACCAGGCGTGCCACCATCTGCTCGAACACTCACCTGAGCTCCGATGTTACAATTGGCGTTAACATTACTGGTTTCGACCAAACTTACCGTAGCGTCAGGAGACCCTATTGTTATGGTGTTTGAATCATCTTGACAGAAAGGCGTATCCGTAGCGATTACAGTTACGTAAAAGTTTCCTGCTGGTAATCCAGATATTGTTCTAGGATTACTGGAAGTATCCGAATTTACTATACCAGTAATCGCATTCGATGCGCTATCGAAAACTTGATAGGAGTAATCGCCTAGGTAATTGTTTACCTGAATCGTCATTTCTCCGTCCGAGTCCCCAAAACAGGTAACCGGTGTTGCGGGAGCGGCAATAACCTCAATAAGGTCATATGGAGAAATTGTATAAGGTGCCGTCGTGAAATAGCATCCTGTTACGTTATCCGTCACTCTGAAAGTATAATCGCCCGGCGCGGTCAATGTAAAGTCGGCCGTATTGCTAACCAAACTCTGAGATGGACCACCGGGAAGCTGTAGGTACGTGAAATCACCGGACCCACCTGTAACCGTTACTCTTGCAGTTTCAGGATTGCTACACGTAATAGCAGTAATTAAGGACGTTGCCGCGTTTGTAATAGTCGGTAGTGGATTTATCGTTACGGTGTCAGTGTTCGAACACCCATTGTCATCTCGTACAGTTGCCGTAATGTTCTGTGTTGCACCTGTATCGGTAATGTTAAATGTATTCGTAGCAAAGAAGTTAGTGCCATCGATGCTATAGGTGTACGGTGCAGTTCCTGTCGTTGGAACGGCGATAGTCAGTACAGATTCACTAACGGAGTTGTCTGCGGCACAGGCAAAATCTGTTGCACTCGCGCTAACGACCAACTGCGTCGGTTCTATAATCGTAATACTGTCCGTGCCAACGCATCCCCTGTTCGAGGTGACGGTAATGGCATATGTTCCTTGGCCCAGGCCTGTAAATAGCCCAGTGCTGTTCGTAATCGCTGGGTCTACCCCGTTATCGATGGTAAACGAGTACGGTGGATTATCATTGACCCCTGTTGAAGGACTTGCCAAGTTTACCGTGATAGTGCCATCCGTAGTTCCAAAGCAACTTATATCTGTCTTTTCTGTAGTATTCAAAGTAACCGCCGTCGGTTCTTCCAAAGAAACAGCTATTTCTTTCGTGCAATTTGTGGGCGCACCCATTGTATCATCAGTGACCCGAACTATATAGTCTCCGAAACCAACACCGACAAATTGGTTGCCTGTAGGGGCTATTCCAGATGGTGTGGTGCCATCCGATAAGAACAATGCCACCGTATTTGCTCCGGAGCCGCCATTTACCGTAAAGTCGATTACGCCATCGTTCGTGGTACATGTAGGCTGGGTCAGAACGGTCGCTTGTAATAAAAGCTCTGGTGAAATCACGATGTTCTCTAGTTCGGTACAACCATTGGCATCCCTAACGGTAATGTCATGAGAACCGGCAATTAAACCGGAAAAGGTAAGTGGGAATCCTGAAATATTTTGAAAAGTGCCGCCGTCTATGCTTACGCTATGAGGTGCTACACCTGTGTTCGTTACGTCTAAAGAAACGGTTACTTCAAAACTACCGTCCGCTACACATGCATCGACTAAGGCCAATGTTATGTCTGGAGTGGTATCCAAGGTAATGGTAACATCTAGAACTGCTGTAATACAACCATTGGTATCTCTGGCATATACGTCCCATACCATACTTGTGGCAGGGTTTAAGTTTAAGGTTTCGTCTTCGGTGAAATCAGTAGCGAGGGTCGGTGCAGGGCTGCCGTCAACAAGAACGGCATAGGTATAGCCCGGAGTACCTCCGTTGGCTTGAACTACAACAATGGCATCGCTATTACAGTTTGCCGGGGTATTGCTTACTTCCGTAAGTAAAATTGCTTCCGGTGAATCTATAGTTACTGTATTTGAATCATCTGTACATTCCGGGAAGGCCGTTTCTGTTACGCGAACCGAATAGCTTCCCCTTGCCAATGTCTGTGGAATCACAAAATTATAAGGATCCGAAGTGGCGTTGTCACTACCGGAAGCACTGGCAACCGGAGTTCCCGTACTGTCCAAGACCTGATAATCGAAAGCACCTGTGTACCCGGAGATATCGATTTGCAACTGCCCATCGGTACTTGAGTTACATGTAGCATCCGCTACCAAAGATGCGGTAACATCGATCAGGTCATAAGGGTTGACCGTATGTGAAATATCTTCAAAACAGGAGGTGTCCGTATCAGTTACCCGAATAGTATAGTCTCCCGGAGTAGTAAAACTGAAATCACCGTTTCCTTGTGCAGCTCCGCTTGGAAGCAATTGATAGCTTAGGTTTGCTGGCGCGCTCCCAGAAGATCCCGTAACGTCTACGGTAATCGTTTCCAAGTTGTTCGTACAATCTATAGGAACAAAATTGATGACACTCAACGACATCACATTAAGAGGATCGATGGTCTGGTCGAACTGTGTAATTGTACAACCATTACTATCTCGTACATCTATAGTAAAAGTACCTGCTACTGAAGTATTATACGTGTGGATATTGCTGCCCGCACCGGTTCCCTCCATATAGCTACCGCCATCAATACTGAAATAGTAAGGCCCGGTACCTGTTGTCGGGTCTGCAGTAACGGTAAAAGAGGCCGTATTGACCGAACCGGAAGTCGCGTTACAGCCAAAGTCCGTTACGTTGGTTACGCTTGCAGCGACCGCTAGGGGTTCGGTAATCGTAATATCATCTGTGGCATCACAATTCCTCCCGGAAATCACACGTACACGATAGAAATCGCCTACGGGCAATGCTGCCAACCCGGAGAATAAGGGGTCGGTTTGCGCCGCTACAAATAAAGTTGGCGTACCACCGCTTACGGTATAAAGTTCGTAGGTATAAGGCGGATTCACGTTGCTCGCGGCAGATAAATTAGCTCTAATACTCCCGTCAGAATCGCCGAAACATTCTAGATTAACGACTGTTGATGGATCCAATACGGGAACATCGGGAGATTCCAACGTAATAGGCGTATCCGTAGTACACAAAGTCGTGGTGTCGGTCATTCTTACGATGAACGTGCCGGCATGTATGTTTTCCAATTGCCCGGCACCTGAATTATAGGTAACGCCCGGTTCGAGAACAGTGCCACCTGGGCTATCATAAAGTTCGAAGCTGTAATTGCCCGATCCCCCGTCTCCGGATACATCGATTATACCGTCGCTTGCGGCACATGATGGTTGGGTATTTACTGCTGCTCCGGCTCTGATAGGCTCTGTAATGGTTACATTTTGCACACCGTTACCACAACCGTTGGCATCCCTAACCTCAACGGTATGGGTACCCGAAGAAAAACCGTTCAAGGTCACTGTATCTCCCAAATTGCTCAAAGCAACGGGTTGGAAGGTACCGCCGTCAGTACTTAAATAGTACGGCGAAATTCCGGTGGCCGTAAGTTCTACCTCTATTTGGAAAGCACCCTCGGCAACACATGCGTCTACCAAAGAGGCAGCCATTGTTGGTGTGGGATCCTCGTCGATTATAACTTGTATTGGGGCGGTAGAAATACAACCATTGGCATCTCTTGCATAGACATCGTAGGTCGCCGGAAAAGTTGCCGGAGACGGAGTGATTTCAAAAGTACTTGATTCAGGGAAGGATGCAGGCACTCCACTTGGGCTTGGTGCATACGCATAAGTATATGGGCCAGTTCCTCCGTTTGCGCTCACCGTAACAAAGGCACCTTCATTACAATTGGCATTTGTTTGACTTAGAAGCAAAAGGTCAACCGGTTGTGGCTCAATAATTCTAAAGGCATAAGTATTCGAACACGAAGGCCCACCTACCTCTTGGAACAAAAGAATATAATCGCCCGGCGCTAAATCGGTCACTATACCTGTTCCCGTAGGGCCTCCTCCGGGGCCGGTCAATGTTCCGGTGGTATTTGTTCCCGTTGCGGGAGAATTCGTAAGGGCCTCTAAGACACTATAGTCGACATCTGTAACAGAAGCGTCGTGCGCTTCTATCTGAAATTCAATGGATCCGTCGGTATCCCCATTACAACTTACATCGGTCACTGTAGGTGTTGGAACGACATCTATGTTACTGCCCGGTACCGTGGGAATAGTTGCATCAACATAGCTCTCGCAGCCATTGGCCGTATCTACAGCCTTAAAAATATAGGTTTGCCCAGGGTTTAGGTTGTCGAATGTTGCAATTACATCGGTAGCCGGATTTGGGCCTGGAGCCGTTGAATCAGGACCTGGGCCACCATCGTATATTTCGAAGGTATAGCTGCCCGAACCACCGGTAGCCGTAATATCGACACTACCTCCAACGACACAGTCTGGTGGTGTAACGTTCGTAGTCAGGCTCAAAAACGGGTTTGCAAGAACACGTACCGGGTTTTGATAGAATTCACATCCTTTAGCATCTATTATTCTGATGTAATAATCACCAAAAGAAAGTCCTTCAAACAGAACCGATGTGTCCGTAGTATTCGGATGTGGGTTTGGAGTCGCTCCCGTAACCGCTACAATGTTGTTCGATTGATCATAAAGGGTATATGTAAAGTTGGCGGTACCTCCGCTAACGATATCTATTTGAATACTTCCCAAAGTTGTAGCACCAGTACCCGTATCACAGGAAACGTTGTTGGCCATAACCGTGGCATCAAAAAGGACAGGGTCTGTTAATGTAAAGCTGTAGGTTTCAGAACATCCTTTAAAGTCCCTTACAACGTAGCTATACGATATGCCTGCACTTAGGTCAGAATATGTAGTCTGTGAAGAGAAACCGGCACCGTTAAAATTGATGGTATAAGGAGGAACTCCAAAATTAGTGTCCGGTGTAATTTCTACAAAGCCATCGGAGCCTCCGTTACAGACAGGGTCGGTCGCGACATGTGTTGCGACAGGAGTCGTTGTCGGGTCTATAGTAATGACCTGAGATTCTGTGGTACAGCCGTTGGCATCGTAAACCAAGAACTGATAAGTTCCGGCAGTTGCTGCTGCGTAGATGAAAGATGTCGCACCCAAAGGAGGAGTTATTGAAGCTTCCGGGGCATATGCAGCACCATTGTAACTTACTTCGTAACGGTCGTATTCAGGATAATATCCACCTGTAATATCCACTTGAATATTTGCTTCCGTGGGTACTGAACAGGTCAAATCTTTTGTTATTACAGCATTTGCGACGAGCTGATCGGCTATGACCAAAGCTGCTGCTGCCGAAGTACATCCGAAAGAATCCCTAACATAGAAATTATAAGAACCGGGTAAAAGTCCTGAGAAATTATTAGCTACTTGAAAAGGGCCGGTTGGGCTCATTCCATAAGTATATGCCGGGCCTCCGCCTCCTGGTGGCGAAGTTGCATCAATAACTACATTTGTTCCATCGGTATCGAAGCAAAGATCGGATGTTGCGCTTACAGTGGCTACAGGGACAGTCGGTGCCGATAACGTAAAAGTATCGGTCGCAGTACAATTGTTTAAGTCAGTAACGGTAACCGTATAATTTCCTGAGGTATCCGATAAGCCTGAAAAGCTGTTAGAAGCTTGAGGGCCAACTGTCGGACCAGAAGGAGGTGTAAGCGTATAAGAATAACTGCCCCAGCCACCGCCAGCAGTAACGGAAACCGAACCATCATTAACACATGTAATCGGGCTAACATTGGCAGCTGCAGTTAGTAACGTAGGATTGGTTATTATCACATCGGTAGTCGCCGTACACGTGGTCGTGTCGTCGGTAACCGTAATGGTATATGTACCAGAACCTAGACCGGTAACATTTATCGGAGTAGCGGTATTTACTCCCGAAACCGGAGCGACAGCTGTTCCGCCTGTAATGGTATAACTATAAGTGCCCACAAAATCAGATACGGTAAGGCTTAGCGAACCGTCTGTATCGTTATTACAGGTAACGTCGTCAACCAATTGTCCGGTGACAGCTATTTGAGATATGGCATCAATTGTATAATTTCTTGTGATAACACAGCCTTTATCGTCTGTTACCTCAAATGTATATGTACCCGGGTTTACCCCTGAAAAAAGGTTAGTGGAACCATTATCGACTACTATTGGGGCAGTAATTCTATAGGTAAAAGGAGCATTTCCGTCAACAACGGTAACCGTTACATCTGAGGTCAGTGCCGGGCAGGTAACCGGTGTGGAACTAAAAGTAAGATTAGAAGGCTCGTTTAAAGGGTCAATAGTTTCTGTGCTAGTGGCTGTACACCCATTCGCATCTCTAGCTGTAATGGTATACGTGCCGTCCGACAGACCTGAAAAGGTGGTCGAAGCACTAAAAGTCGTACCGTCGATACTATATTCATATGTTCCAGAACCACCACTCGCGGGCGTAGATACTTCAATGGTCGCCGATCCTGTAGTACAGGTATATTGTTGTGTAATCGATGTTCCGAAAACCAGTGGCGTTGGCTCGGTCAACGTAACGTTTCCTGAAGTAACACAACTTTTCCCATCTGTTACTGTATAGGCATAACTGATACCTGCGGATAAACTGGCATAGACTTGCTGTGTGGTGGGCGCACTACCATTGAATGTAATTGAATACGGACCTACGCCTCCTGATACGTTGAGGTCGACACTACCATTAGCATCACCATTACATAAGGGCGCTGTAAGAATAGGCGCAACTGTTGGAAGCTGATTATCGCTAACCGTAACGGCATTCGTAGTAACCGAACAGGTTTCCGTATCGGTGATAACGAATTCAAAGTCACCGAAATCAGATGTACTAAACGTAAATGGATTTGATGGAACAGCGGTTCCTGCGGCTTGATAGTTAGCTCCGTTCAAGAGTACTTCATAGGTGTAGGCAGGATAGCCATCGGTAATAGTTACCGCTATCTCAGCATCTGGTGATGCGGAACAATCCAAATCCTTTACCAAATTGGCATTTGCCGTTATAGTCGGATTAACGGTTATCGATGCGGTATCCGTACAGTCATTGCTGTCGATTACTCCTACCGTATAAGTTCCTGGAGCAAGACCGCTAAAACTATTACTGGTCTGATAGGCGCCCCCATCGAGATTGTATTGAAAAGGAGCCGTTCCACCTGTAGTTACCGACGCGGTTATCGTTAGGCCGATTGTGCTATCATAACAAAGTGAATTAGGGCTAATGGCCAAATCAGGTGCAACCGATTGATTTAGGGTAAAATTACCCGTAACGATACAGCCGTTGGCATCGGTAACATTGACGGTGTATGGTGCGGAGGTATCCGTTAACCCACCGAAGGTTCCTGACGTATTGGTAGTCGAAACCGCACTTGGGTCGATTACTTCGTAGGTATATCCTCCCCATCCTCCCGAGGCAAGAATACTGACGGATCCATCTGCGGTACATGTAGGGTCGTTCGGGCTAATACTATCTATAGTCAACGTGACTGCCGGTTCATTTATCGTTACCGTAGCCGTATCTACACAGTTTGTGGTATTATCGGTAACGGTTACCGTATAGGTATCCGCTAAAAGATTGGTAATCGAAATTGTCGTCAATGTTTCGTTAGCGGCGTCAGCAATCAGGGCATTGGCTGCGTTACGCACTTCATAGGCATAATCGGCACCTGAAAAATCACTTGTCGTAAAGTCAAAAGAACCGTTCGCATCTCCGACACAAGAAACGTTACGAACAAGAGCAGCTGAAACATTGATAGGAGTAACAGGGTTAACGGTAAAGTTCTCCGTATAGGTACAGCCGTTGGCATCGGTTACTAAAAACGTATAGGTATCCGGAGCAAGCCCAGAGAAAAGGTTACTTGTTCCGTTATCAAGAGCGGTGGGAGCTGTAATCTCATAATTAATAACACCCGTTCCGTCAACTACGGTGAGTGTTACATCGGATGTTTCCGCGGGGCAGTTTGGAGCCGTAGCAGCAAAAGTGATGTCGGTCGGCGGATCCAATGCCGGAATGATAACCGGCGCAGTAATAAACGTACAGTTGCTCGCATCTCTTATCGTGATGGTATATGAACCATCGGTTAGGCCGGTAAATGTGTCTGAAGGCCCAAAAGTAATGCCGTCTAAACTATAAGTGTAACCAGCAGTTCCACCCGTTAAATTCTGTACTTGAACGGTGCCTGTTTGAAGACAGGTATACGCCTGAGTCACTACTGCGTCCGCATTCATGGCGTTAGGCGCCGTTAAGGTGGCCGAACCGCTAAACGTACAGCCCTTGCTATCTTGAACGACATAAGTATAGGTGCCCGCAACAAGTCCTGTGTAGACCGTTTGTGACGACAGGCCTGCTCCGTCAAAGTCTACTTCATATGGAGCTGTTCCAAAACTGGAATCTATGTTGATTTCTAATGCTCCATCAGCAACACCGTCACAACTTGGTTCGGTAATATTATTGGTCGCGACCGGATTTGTAATGGGGTCAACATCTATAATAGTTTGAGCAGTACAACCTTCGCTATCTGTAATCAAAAAGGTAAACGAGCCATCAGTTGCCGTAGTATAGGTAAACGAACTGCCAACTACTGCAACACTGGTACCTCCATTCACTTGATAAGCGAAAGTGGAATATCCTCCGGTTATGGTAATGTCAATTACGGCATCAGGTGAAGCGGTACAATCCAATTCTTTGGTAAGCGTCGGCGAAAGTGTTAGTTGAGGTTCGATAGTAACCGTGTTGGAAGTTGCGGGACATCCGTAGGCATCCGTAATAGTAACGGTGTAGGCAGCTGGGGTCAAGTTATCGAATTGGTTTCCTGGCTGTGCCGGGCCGCCGTTTAGGCTATAGCTGTACGGGGCAACGCCGCCTGTTGCGTTGGCGGTAAGGCTAACACCTGTAGCTGGTTCATAACATATATTAGTTATAGGATTTAACGTTACGGCCGGATTCGTAGTGGTTACGATTTCGAAGGTATCGGTTACGGTACACCTTCCCGTATCGGTTACGCTAATGGTATAGGTTCCAATTTGGCTAAGGCCATTGAAAACATTGCTTGTTTGTGATGCTGTTGGAGGCCCTGTTGGAGGCGTAAGAATATAGGAATACCCACCCCATCCGTCTACGGCAGTAATTGTTACCGAACCGTCCGTGGTACAGGTAAGTGGTGTGGTTGTAAAGGAAAAGTCTAAGGCAGCAGCAGGTTGGGCAACGGTAATGGTTGCGGTATAGGTGCAGTTGGTAACTTCATCGGTTACCACAATAGTATGGTCACCTGCCGCTAGGCCGGTAAGATTGATTGTTGAAGCTGAATGCCCGGTTACAGGTGCTCCAGCATTTATTGTGTACTGATACGTAGTTGAAAAACCGCTTACGGAAAAATCGACCGCACCATCCGAAACACCAAAACAAGTGACATTGTTTACTAGTGTTCCAACAACATCTATTGGTGCTACCGGACTTATCGTAAAGTCTTCGGAATACGAACATCCCTTTGCATCGGTAACCCGAAAGGTATAGGTGTCCGGGGCCAAAGCATCAAAATTTGCGGTCGTTCCTGAAATAGAAGTTGCCGTAATTGCAGAAGGAGCCGTAATATCAAAAACAAACGGAGCATCGCCGTCGGTTACGGTAACCGAAACATCCGAAGTTTGCGTCGGACAGTTGGGTGCGCTAGCAGAAAAGTCAAGATTGGTCGGCGGGTTTAGTGGGTCTATTGTTACGCTATTCGTTGCAAAAACACATAGATTCGCATCGCGTATAGTTATCGTATAGCTACCGTCCGTTAGGTTCGAGAACGTTTCAGCTCCGGCACCGTTTACGAAGTTAATGCCGTCAATACTGTATTCGTACGGTGCGGTTCCTCCAACCACATTTTGTGCAGCAATAGTCCCGTTTTGTAAACAGGTGTAATCAACAGTTATGGCCGTATCACCGGATACGCCTGTTGCTGGGCCACCGATGGTGAACAATTCTTCCAAATTACAGGAATCGGAGCCATTGGCATGTATTATCTCTAAGTCGTAATCACCTTGTGGTAAATTCGTAAAGGTACCCGAGGTATTTGTAACGGTCGAACCATCGGGGTAGGTCAGCAAATAAGACGCGGTGTATCCATTGCTATTCGTAACGTTTACGGCATATGAGCCGTCCTCGACGCCAAAGCAAGTTTCGTCAGTAGACGAAGTCGTATACTCAAACGGAAGATCGATAATAGTCACCGTATTTGAAAATACAAAACAGTTGTTGTCATCGACCACTACAAAAGTGTAGTCGCCCGGTGTCAAAACCGTAAAATCTACGTTGGCCTGATATTCAGCCGGGGGGATGTCTTGTACAGTCGGATACGATGTTACAGTTGTACCCCCTTCATTAACATACGTCCAAATAGCATAAGTATATGATGGATCGCCACCTGTTGTCTCCATTAGTATACTGGCACCGTTACAACTAATCTGACGATCCACACGGGCCGAAAGGTCAAGGTCGTCTTCGTCGATTATAGTAACCTGTTCGCTATATTCACAACCATCGTCAGTTCTTGCAATGGCAATATAGTTTCCGGGATTAAGATCCGTAAAGGTGAAATTGTTATCGGGCTGAGCAGTTTCGTTATCGACTAAGGTGCCCAAACCACCGTTGGAGCCGTCATCAAGTCGAATTTCATATTCGTAATTCGGTTCTACATTGGAGACTTGAAAGGCTATGGTGCCTAATGCAATACAGGTTGCGGGCGTTACCGCTACTGTTGCTTGAAAGTCCCTTTCCAAAATACCGATAACGGGTGTACTGAAGATGCATGCATCTGGAATAGGATTTCCTGCATTATCAAGCTGTGTTACTTCGACCCTATACCCACCGTTTTGCCCAGACGCAAAGTCAAAACTTGGGCCATTGTTAGCGCTAAACGGCACTATTATGTTATCGTTGTTGGCATCAACTAATTGGTAACCGTAACCGTTGCCTAAATTGGTAATTGTAATGTTGCCGGGGGCTGTACATATAATATCTCTTTTTACGTGATTAATTTCAAGATCATTCTGGAATACGTTGAAATAAAAACGGTTGTTACACCCATTTTGATAGGTAACGGTAAGTCGATATTTTCCTTCGCTGTTGAGCGTATATTGATTTCCGGTACCTTGTTGTGCCCAAGTACAGGTCAGGTTTTTGTTGGCGCAATCGTCGCCTACGGATAAACAACTGTCTTCGTCCAGTTTCTCCCAAACCAAACTTTGGGCATCAGTAATATTGGCCTGTAAGAGCCTAGTATCGTTAGTGCCGCATAGAAAAAGTTTAGGCAGCAAAGAATTATCCACGGTACATTGTACAATTTCCCCGGCCAAATCGTTACTCGTATCGGCATCGCTGTTTACCGCATTAAAATAGTCGATGATAGGGTTGGTGATGCTACCTGAACCATAGGGTACAACGTTTATAATTTCCTTAAAACCTTTACAGGGATCAAGATCAAGTTTATCGACGATATATGTTCCGATTGCATTTACCGAAATAGTGCTCGGGTCATTATCCGGGTCTCCGTCGTCTGGTACCAATGGATCTGAATCATCGAAGGTGTTGTTGTTATTGGCATCTATTTTCCAGACATAACCGCCGAATCCGTCACCTGCATCTAAAAGAACACTAGTGCCACAGAGCTCTACGGTTCGTTCAAAAGTACAGTCAGAGAGGTCATCCAATAAAAAATTCGTTGCTCCGGGAACTACAAATCCGCAGTCATCAAAATCGGATACACTCGGATCATCGGTAACCATAGCGGAATTCTGATCACCTCGATAAGTAGAGTAGGCCAGGTTTTCGATAACATCTGAACAGGCATTTACAAAATCGAAACAATTTTCGGCAACCTGTACCCGCATTCGAATAGAATATGGTGAAATATTCTGTCTTACCAAGTTGTTCGGTATCGTGAATACTATGGTTCTGGTCGAAGCATCGTACGTATAGGTTACTCCCGTTGGCAAAGTGAGGTCGGCAGCAGTAAAATCAAAGCCGTTAGGTGGTGCCACGTTAAGCGGCAGCACATCGCGAATCGTAAAATTCGTTGCATGGTCATTACCGGTATTTTGAAAAGTCAGCACATAATCTAAAGTTTGCCCCAAGTTTACGCCTTGGCCCGTAATGTTTTCCGCATCGGTCGAACCTCCTGGAAGGAAGACGTTTTTCTCTAAAACAATATTAGGCGCGATAATTTCAACATCGAACGAGGCAAAGAAAATATCATATTTGTCTTGACTTGAGGTCGCCCTAAGAATGGCACTCGTAGCGTCATTGGGAATTACATTGTTGAATTGGTTGTCTATTTCAACCAAATCTACATCCCAACCTAATGTATTTCTGCTGTTCGGGTTTCTCGAAGTAACGAGAGCGTCGTCAATAGTAATGTTCGAGTTAAAGAAATTGTTCGCAGGGTTCAACGCATTGCTCAGGGGATCAAACGACCCACTTGCATTTATCGACAATCCGTCACCGCCGATCCGGTTATCGCCTTCAAGTGCCGCTACACCAATTTTGGCGTTTACATCAAAGGGAGCCGGAAGGGTCGTAAATCCGTTAATAGGAATGTCAGTGCTTTGAGCAGAGGCAATTCCTGCATAACCGTCAAACGTGGTAATGAATTTACTCGCCGGCAAGGTAGGGTCTTCATACACTATAACCATGGTCCAACCACCGGAAACTCCACCCGAAATACTACTTCCGGTACTGGCCTGCATGTCAGCAACAAAGTACTCCCCATTCGGATTTGGCATTGCGGCCACGAGCGAGGTAACATCCTTATAACAGGCATATGGACTATAATAATCGAAGTCGATATCGCCGTCACCGTCAAAAAGAATTTCGTCAGCTACCAAATCTTGATAGGCGCCACCGGGTAGCCTAAATTTTACGTCATCAATTTCGCTTCTGTCGGAATTGACAAATACCGCGGACCAGTAGAGCCCGGCATAGCGTACTTTGGCACAATCAGCATTCGGAACCGTTAGCGTCGAACTGCTTGAATTAAAAGTATTTGTGTCGCCATCGATATCGATAAATTGCATATCGAGCCTGTCGTTGAAATCAGAAGCATTGCCCGTGGCGTTGTAGGGGTCGCTTGTAGTGGTAGCAGGGTAATTAACTGTACGTCTTCTCCACCGCCGACCGTCCCAGTACCATTCGCGTTGCGAGTAGGCATCATTTCTTCGGTTGACAATATTATTGGCAATAAAAGTCAACTCCCCACGGATATCTGCTTCGTAGCGAACGTCAAAATCATTTTTTACCTGAGAAAAGGATGAAAAACTTCCTAAAAACAATAAAAAAGCTATACAAATACCTTTGGGAAGGTCTAATCCCAAAGATTGGATGATTTTGGTGAAATTCGAAACTGTACAAGCGTAGGTCATAGGGCACTTTTGGTTTGGCGCTTTTCGGATATAGCCTCTTTTAGTATCTAAAGAGTCTAATTTGGGATTATCCAATAACAAATATTAAGCTTACTTCCGAAGTATAGAATTTAATGTTGTGGCAGCGTACTAATGTGTTGTGAAACCGTACAATTCCATGGTTTAATAATCTCCAAAACCCTGTATTTGACAGTAATCTCCATTCATCATAGTAATTCGCAGATACGCTCTAAATGAACCGATTCGGTATAAAGATTATGAATGTTTTGAGATGAAAAAGAGGTAAAGAAGTATGGGTTTACCTTGTTTTTTGTGAAAAAACTATTGAGGCGGGTTTGGAAGAAACTTTTGATTTCAGAAAATAGAATTGGAACTATTTGACATATTTTGGCATCAAAACCTTAATGTCTGAGGGAATACATCCTCACCGCGTGAAACGTAATTTTCTTTTTTGGGATTTGTAAGATTAGCTACTAAGTAGGCTAGCATTTAGGTAGTGCATTCTCCGCAAGTGAATTCTTTTCCTTCTAGAGTTGGGATGGTAGCTGCCAACTATCACAAATTTAATTTGGAAGTGATTTCAACCTTTTTCATTCGCTAAAAAAGCATGCTTTTTTAGCCATTTTTAGAGACTGTTTTGAAATGTATCGTTAGAGTTTTTATAGGTCATTTTTCCTGCCCACCGGCAGGCGGGCAGGAAAAAATAATCAAGATATTTCAAAACAGTCTCTTAGTCTTTTTTTCTTTCCGTAGCGATGCTATGCAACTCAAAAAAGCCTTAAACCGGACAATAAATCACTAATTCCTGCCTGTTGGCGAGGCAGGTTTGCTTGAACGTAGAAAGTTTAAATCACTTCGTTGAATTGTTACCAAAAAAGTAAGATTGCCAATGAACTATCCCGAGGCAAAGTATCGGGGAATTTTGATGATTACATCATTTTTTAGAATAGTATGTATTAATGACCTAGTCATAAATAATTAAGGTGATTCATTTAAAAAGCCAATATTCAAACAGTTGGTCGAGATTCCCTTAGGCTATCAAACTAGGTTTCACACGCATGATCCACATTTTGTCGTCATACGAGTCATTTAGTTTGGTGTAATAGGATATTAGGGCGTTATTCCAGGACTCGTGTCTTTTCAAGTATACGTATCTCCAGTTATTTTCTGGGTTGATGAAATAGCTGGCACTCAGCCCGTAGGAATTCAAAAGTTTTACGAAACGATTGGCGTTCTTAGGGCTGGCGAATACATTGGCAATAATGTAATAGCCAGAACCGATACCATCGATATTATAGGTTTTTCTGGTGAGTTCTTTTGAAACGACCTGATCTTTAGCCACAATATTTTGTTGTAGTGCATCAGTATCGTATTGAGATGATTTTTCCTTTAATTTATTTACGTTATCGGCGTAGGCCTCATTGGTATAGCGGTTGTCTACGTTCATGACCCACAGATCTCCGGTATAAGCCCCGTTCATTCCGCTCTTATGGGCATCTAAAGCTTCTTGCCAAGTGTCGTATCGGTCTAGGTAAACATATTTCAGTCCGTTTTCGGGATTGTCGATATAGTCGGATGAAAACCCCTGATTGTTCATGTCGTTCAAGAATTTTTCCATGTACTTGCCGCCTTTATAAACATTGGCTACTACATAATAGCCATCTTTTACACCGTCTAGGTTTCTGAATTTTCTTCCTTTTACATTATTGCGTTGGGCGGTTTTTGTAAACTCATCTACTTCATTTCGACTGCGCTCAGTGACCAGATTTTTGGTTTTATCTTGAACGGTTGTAGGCCGTACTCGATTATCCGAGTTTTGAGCAATGGCATCTCTTCGGACAGTATTTGTACTTTTCGGTATAATATTGCTGTTATTAGAATTGCGCTCGGCAACACTTCGGCCTCGCTCAGTGGCCGCAGTGGGTCTATCTTGACTGCCCAAGAAGAGATTTTCGGCTTGTTTTTCAAGATCTGGTCGCTTGCCGTTTGTCTCGTTGCGAACCATGCTCATTACCATATTGAAACGTCTTTCCAAGTCTTTTTGACGACCTGATTCCAACGAATCTTGTCGAAACATGAGTTCTTGTATGATAGCATCGTTCTCGGCCAACTTTCGTTTAAGCTCGGCAATTTCTTCATTGTTGACCAAATCGTTTTTGTCGATATCTTCTTTATCTGCCAATTCATCTTCATAGTCATCTTCGAGCATCACACGATCTTCGGTAAGGTTCGGCGTGAAGGAATAGGCAAAAGAAATTTCATGGGTAACCCCCAAATTATCAAAATCGTTGGCAAAGCCTTTTTCCATCGTATAACCGAGGGAAAGTCTTCTGTTAATGTTGAAGCCGGCTCCTGCGGAAGCACCGTAGAAACTATCGTAACCACCTTGCAACCAACCTAGTTTAGGTAGGTCTAGAATAAGGCTTCCACCATAGGAAATATCTTGTGCTTCTTCGGTATCGGATGCAAAACGGTTCTGTCCGTTCATACGTACCCGTGCCATAGGCATTAGACGGCTACCCTCCATGATGCCAGAATCATTAGTGAAACTATGGGTGTACTGTAAATGACTTGAATAGGTCTTATCGGTGAAATCGGTCAGCGATTTACTCGTCTTTAGGTTATAATCGAATAGATTTTCGGCGAATACACCAAAATCTACCTTACCATAAGAAATGTTGAAGCCCGGTTGAAAAGAAAGCACATTGCTATCTTCCGTTCCGTTTAAACGAAAGTCTTCTGAATCAATAACATCGATATTGTTGCGATCGAGACCCGTACTGTAATAGGCCAGATTTCCACCAAAAGTGAAATTACTTTTGTCGCTCAGTTTTACACCATAGGCATAATTGGCCAAAACCCCGATGTTCGAAACCGGGCCAATTGATTGTGTATACAAGCTAAGCCCAAGGCCACTTCTATCACCTATTCTACCACTATAGCTTAAGAAGTAGGTCTGGTCGTTATCCTTAAATTGTACCGATTGGTTTCTATGGAGCAAGTTGACATATGATTTATCTTCTTGCACAGTAGAAAACGTCGGGTTGATTAAGAACCTATTGAACTTCAATAGGTTTTGAGATGCCGGACTGTATAGCAGCACAGGGTCGTCTTCCTGAGCTTGAACATGGTTAAATGCCAAGGCCACTATTAGCGCGAACGTTATGTATGTAACAAATTTCATGGTCGATTATCTGATAACGGTTATAGTGCCTTGCTTTAATGTTTCCGTGGCATTTTTGATGACATAATAGAACACCATGTTTTGCTTCGAGAAAGTGGTCGATGATTCCGGCCACGTGTTTTGGTAGTTCGTTGCGTTCATTATCTCGATACCTTTGGCATTGTAGATAATGACGTTCACATCTGATTTGTTCGAATATGAATTCGGAATTATCCATTGATCGTTTGCACCATCGCCATTCGGTGTGATTACGTTGGGTATGTTGAACAGATCTAGGTACGATACTGTAATCGGCTTGCTGATCTCGCAGTTGTCGATATTGGCGATCAAAAGATAGCTTCCTTCTTCGGTAAAGGTGATAGAAGAAGAGCTGCTTATCTCATTTGTGCCGGCATCTAACCATCTGTAGGCCGTTCCGCCGCTTGCGGTTACCGTTTTCGAACTTCCTTCAGGGAAGATAATGGCACCATCAACATCTAAAGTAATCAGGTCTGGATCTAAAGGTGAAATCGTAACCTCATTGGAGATTAACGGACACGTACCTTTTCTAATGACCAATCGGTATGTTCCGGGTTGGGTTGCAATCAATGCGCTATCTGCCGAATTGACGACTTGGCCATCATGTTCCCAATCGAATGTTTCATTGGTCAAGTCCGTGGTCGTGCTAAGTGTTATACTATCGGAAGCACTACAATAAACGGTACTTGTACTTGAAATGGTCAAGGCTTCGTTGCTTCCCAATTGTACGGATAGTGTATTTGAGTTGGTATCGATTCCTGCCAGAGAACCATCAACTACATAATCTCCATTTTCGCTACTGGTGGTAAGGCTAATAGATTGTGCGGTTTCTCCGGTAACGTTCGTTCCATTTTTTTTCCATTGGTATGAAAACGAAGCGGCTACGTCAGTGGTAACATCGAGTTCACTTGCATCGGCAAGAACGGCATAAATTTTATTTACTTCTAGTACAATGCTTGAACTTGCACAGGCCTCATAAGATGTTGCATAGGCAATCTCAAGCCTAAAATCTGTAGGAACCACAACTTCTGAACTTTCCGAATTGATGGTCGTCAAAGAGCAGGTGCCACCAGTTTGTGCTACTGCTGCGTAATAGGTTCCGGCTTGGGTAATATCTAGAGTAGCATTGTCAGAACTTGGTACGGCAACTCCGTTTCTATACCAAGTATATGATGGGGTATTGGCATCGGTACTGACCGTCAAGGTCTGTGTCTGGCCCGGTAACAAGACAGTGTTTGCGGCATTGACTCTGCTTACCGAGAAAATACCTGCATTGGTAATCGTAACGGCGGCAGAGCGTTCGGTACAAATACCGATACCCGAAATCTCGACTTGATAATCACCCTCAAAACCGCTCGCGCCAGCATTAACATCATAAGTAGTGTTAGTGGCGCCGGAAATTAAGACGTTGTCTTTATACCATTTGTATGACCAAGAACCATTTGTAGCATCTATGCTAAGGGTTTCTACATCACCTGAGCAAAGTGCCATTTTCGCGGGAGGAGTAATACCGATACCTTGTCCCGATGAATTTAGCGTTACCATCGGAGTATTTGAATTGGTGTTTCCGTTACCGGTACAAGCACCATAATCAATGAACGCCTGATAGACCCCATCGGCATCTGCGTTTATAAAATAGGTAGAGGCGGCCAAGGGCGTCCCGCTACGAAACCATTGATATTGATATAATTCCGGCGAGGGCAGGTTGTGTACTTCGAGCCTAATGCTACTATCTGGGCTACAGATATTACTTGTTAAGACTCCACTGCCGTCTTGGCTAATGGAAAGGTTCGAGGTAAAATCCATATAGTAAATACTATAAGATGCATCGGTCGGAGGGCCGATCGTGGCGGGATCGGTAGACCGTACACGCATCTTAAAGCCGTCTCCTCTTGTGGTAGTGGGAACTTGAAATTCAAATCCAGGATTTTTGACTGTGGTGTTACTCGATTCTCGTGCCAACTCGACGGCATTCGTAAAATCGCCGGTGTTGTCGGAAAGTTCTAATATCCATTCATTGCCGCTGTTCGGATTACCCGCCCAGTTAGCAACCGCAAAATATTGATTGAAGCCACTGTTGCCCGCACAGATTTGAGACCAAGCATTTTCGTTTGGGGCATCACCGAAATTCGGATTGCCTGCAGGCTCGGGAGCCATTAATACTACAGTCTGTGCTGAAAGGTACGTGGTGCTTAACAGCAAAAAGGCCATTAGAATCGTACGATGGGTGTTAAGGAGTGCTTTTTTCATAAGTAGGCGTAGTTTTTGGGTTTACTACAAGTTCGATGTCAGATTTGGGATTTGACTAAACGAATGCAATAACAAATATGGTGTATATATAACGCGTGAGGAACTTAATGTTGTATCGACCGACAAAACTGTTGTGAAAAGCAGGTATTTGTATGGATAGGGTTTTGTATAGAAGTGGGGTTTTAACCGTTCAACGATTTTTTCGGTTGAACGGCCCTCCCCCCAGCCCTCCCCGAGGAGGGGGAGCATGAATTACCGATTACAGGCTTTTGCTTCTAGTTATCTAAAACTAGTTCCCTCCCCTCTGGGGAGGGCTAGGGAGGGGACAGGTTGGTAATCTAAATAAAGTGTCTAAAATCGACGTTACGGCCAGCTCGCAATTAAGCCGTTTTAACTACCTTTGCTGGTCTAAAAATAGCTATATGGGCGAGGCCGCTGAATCGTTGAATTTTATCGAACATATTATTGAGGAAGACCTGCGTGACGGGTACGCTCTTGAGGATTTACGATTTCGATTTCCACCAGAGCCTAATGGGTATTTGCACATAGGCCATGCCAGTTCTATTTGTCTGAATTTCGGACTAGGATTACGTTATGGCGCGCCCGTGAATTTGCGTTTTGATGATACCAATCCCGCCAAGGAAGAACAGGAGTTTGTCGATGCGATCAAAAAGGATGTAAAATGGCTTGGATTTAATTGGGATACCGAACGGTATGCGTCTGATTACTTCCAGCAGCTCTACGATTGGGCCGTATTTCTGATAAAGGATGGGAAAGCCTATATCGATAGCCAAACTTCCGAAGAAATGGCAACCCAAAAAGGGAGGCCTACGGAACCGGGAAGCGATAGTCCATTCAGAAATCGGTCCGTTGAAGAAAATTTGGAATTGTTCGAGGGAATGAAAGCCGGAAAATTTGAAGAAGGCACTCATGTACTTCGCGCTAAAATCGATATGGCATCTACGAATATGTTAATGCGTGATCCTATAATGTATCGCGTTTTGCACAAAACCCACCATCGTACAAATACCGATTGGTGTATTTACCCTATGTACGACTGGACGCATGGTGAGAGTGATTATATTGAACAAGTATCCCATTCGTTATGCACCCTAGAATTCTTACCGCACAGGGAATTATATGATTGGTTTTTGGATCAAGTGCACGACCCTAAAAAGATACGCCCCAAACAGCGCGAATTTGCCCGTAGAAACCTTAGTCATACCGTAGTCAGTAAACGTAAACTGGCACAGTTGGTGGACCAAGACGCTGTAATTGGTTGGGACGACCCTCGAATGCCGACGATCTCAGGCCTAAAAAGAAGGGGCTACACGCCAGAATCCATCCGTAATTTTGCAGATACGATCGGTATTGCAAAACGCGACAACCTAATCGACGTGAGTTTACTGGAGTTTCATGTTAGGGAACATTTGAACAAAATCGCACCAAGAGTTATGGGAGTGTTGAACCCTGTGAAGGTTGTGATAACTAACTATCCTGAAGGAGAAGAAGAATGGCTAGAGACTGAAAATAACCCCGAAGACGAATCGGCGGGTACTCGAAAAGTTCCTTTTTCACGGGAAATTTATATTGAACAGGAAGATTTTCGAGAAGAAGCAAATCGTAAATTCTTCCGCCTAAAGTTGGGTGGCGAAGTGCGTTTAAAGTCAGCTTATATCATTAAAGCCGAGAGCTGTACAAAAGATACCGATGGGAATATAATTGAGATACAATGTACCTACGACCCCCAAAGTAAAAGTGGCAGCGGTACCGAAGAAAGCCTTCGTAAGGTAAAGGGCACGCTTCATTGGGTTTCCATAGAACATGCCATTACTGCCGAAGTTCGATTGTACGACCGACTGTTCACAGATGAAAGTCCGGATACTCATAAGGATAAAGAGTTCATGGACTTTATTAATCCTGATTCCCTTAAGGTAATCACGGGTTATGTTGAACCTAGTTTAAAAGATGCTCACATCGGCGATAGGGTTCAATTTCAACGTTTGGGATATTTTTGTGTAGATTCCGATTCAAGTGCGGATGATTTGGTTTTTAACCGAACCGTTGGCTTACGAGATACCTGGGCAAAATTGCAGGGTAAATAAAATGGTACGCAGTTTGTTCGAAGTTTTTTTGCTTTCTCGAAAGGACGGTAGCGTAAGATGTGCTTTTTCCCGTACCTATCTTATCGACTATAGAATTTTATTATGGCAGGGTATAGGGTAATTGGAATTTCTTATTCATTATGGGTTTATGCGAGCCTTTCTCGAAGATTTTTTTCGAAAGGTCATGTATTTGCATACCAAATTCTCTAATCACGCCTAAATGTAGGCCTAAAGGTTAAATCAATCTTAAAATTTACTGCGATAGTTAATTTTTGTGGTGATTGGATTAATTGTCTGCTGCATTTGTAATTATCTTGCATACACATTAATACAGTCAAATTTTTAATCTGAATATTATAATTTAAAACAACAATTATGTCAAACGATAGTGGAAGTATTTTATTAGCAATTTTAACTGGAGCAATTATAGGAGCGGGAGCAGGAATTCTCTACGCACCGGACAAGGGAGAAAAGACCAGAAAGAAAATCAAAAAGAACGCGTTAAAAACGAAAGATGATTTAACACATAGAATAACGCAAGCGGCAGATGAATTAACCAAAACAGCTGAAGCCAAGAAGGTAGATTTCGAGCAGAAGTTAGAAGATACCATTTCGACTATGAGCTATAAGGCTGACGATATCATTGTTACCTTGGAAAAAAAGTTGGAAGAACTTAGAAAGAAAAATGCGCAACTTCAAAAGTAATCTATGGCTTTTGACGAACTAAAGGAAAATTATGTCGAGGCCGAGGCGAGTGCTAGGTCTTATATAGATAGTAGTAGGGAATTCTATAAGTTGAAAGGCTTTAAGGTGCTTATGAAAGCGGTGATAGTTACCGCTAAAATTGCATCCATTGCAATTATGCTGGTACTGGCATTGCTTTTTCTATCGATTAGTGCCGCATATTGGATAGGTAGTGAAATAGACAGTACTGCACAAGGATTTTTGTATGTAGGCCTATTTTACATACTACTCGGTATAATATTTTATTTGCTACGGCACAAGCTCAGAAAACCCTTGCTACAGAAATTTTCCGAATTTTATTTTGACGAGATATGATACCAAAGAGATATACATCGTTTAAACAAATCGATCAAGATTTGAAGATTCTTAAATTGCAGCAGGAAATTGATAAGGAAAATTTGAAGATGAATTTTCACAATACAAAGAATAGCCTTTATCCGACGAATCTTTTAGGCGGGGCCGGGGGCATTATCAAAACTTTTCTTATTTCTTTTTTTACCAAAAAAGTCTTAAATAAATTCAATAAATAAAAGCTATAAACTTTGTAAATGAAGTGATTTAAACTTTCTGCGTTTAAGCGAAAATTAGCTATTTTCTATCTGTTTGATGGCTTTTTTGAGTTGCATAGCATCGCTACGGAAGGAGAAAAAGACGAAAAACAGATAGAAAAGAGCAATTTTTTAGCGAATGGAGAAAGCTCAAATCACTTCAATAGCAAATGCCCGAAAACAGTACTGTTTTCGGGCATTTTTTTTATAACTTGAGCATGTAGTGCTAAAAGTCTAAGGGAATCGCTCTGTGGCTGCGTTATTCTCGGCGGAGTTCTGTCAAATGCTTAATTACAAACCATTTCTCCTACTCTTTTTTCTTAACATTGGTTTTTTTCATCGATTCCCCAATCATATTACTAGCTGTAAAAGAGGCCACCATGTTGTTCAGCATATCACTACCTGCCTGTGGAGAATTCGGTAATAGGATAAGGTTCGTATTGGTCTCTTCACCAATTGACTGCAATGTATCGTAATGTTGCGTTACCACAATTAGGGCAGATGCCTCCTGAGAATTGATACCTACCTTGTTCAATACTTCTACCGACTCTTCAAGGCCGCGGGCAATTTCACGGCGCTGATCAGCAATACCTTGCCCTTGCAAGCGTTTACTTTCTGCTTCGGCCTTAGCTTTTTCTACAATGAGTATGCGCGCGGCGTCACCTTCGAATTGCGCAGCGATTTTTTCGCGCTCAGAGGCGTTTATACGGTTCATGGCCTGTTTAACTTGGGCGTCGGGATCAATATCGGTGACCAGTGTCTTAATGATATCGTAGCCATACTCGAGCATTGCTTCTTGTAACTCAGCTTTAACGGCGATTGCGATATCGTCTTTTTTGACGAAAACGTCGTCCAATTTCATTTTGGGTACTTCGGCACGAACAACATCGAATACATACGATGTAATCTGGTCGTGCGGGTATTCCAATTTGTAAAATGCTTCATATACTTTCTCTTTGATGACCACGTACTGCACCGATACTTTTAGCTTAACAAATACATCGTCCAACGTCTTGGTTTCGATGATTACGTCCAATTGCTGGATTTTTAATCCCAAACGAGCGGCTATACGGTCCATTAGCGGTATTTTCATTTGTAGGCCCGATTGGCGAATGCTATGGAATTTACCAAAACGCTCAACAATAACCGCGGTTTGCTGTTTTACGATAAAGAATGAGGAGAAAAGGATAATTACCCCCAAGAAAATTAATGGTATTAAGAAGAAAGAGCCCATGTTTGCTGATTTTAGTTAATAAATTGAATTTACGAAAACACTTCGTATATCTGTCGTCTTTTTTGCAAGATTGTTACAATATGGGGTTTCAAAGGTTTCAAGTTTCAGGTTGTCAACGTGAAACCTCAAACTACTAAAGTGTAGAAATAGCCTTATATAAACGCGAAATAGTTGCCTCTTTCCCTATAAGCCCCATAATATCAAAAAGATGCGGACCTTTCATATCGCCTACAATAACCAGACGTAATGGCGGCATCACCTTTCCGAAGGAAAGCTCTTGTTCGCTAATCCATAATTTTACGGTGGATTCAAGGTTTTCTGAGGAGAAATCATCGGTGCTTTCGAGCAGCGATACCAACTGGTTCATAATTGCGGGGGTATCTTCTTTCCATTGTTTTCTCACCGCTTTTTCGTTATAGGAATCAGGGGCGACAAAAAAGTAATCGGAAAGCTCCCAAAAATCGGAGACGAAAGAAGCACGTTCTTTAATTAGGGATACTACTTTTTTAACATTATCCGGTCGAGCGCATTCTAGACCTAATTCAATATGGCTGCTTAAAATTGGCATAAACAATTCGGCCAATTCCCCATCACTTTTACCTTGCAGATACTGCTGATTATACCACTTGGTCTTGTCTGGGTCAAAGCGCGCCCCTGACTTGTTCACACGTTCCAGACTAAAGGTTTTGACAAGTTCGTCGAGGCTAAAAATCTCCTGTTCCGTTCCAGGGTTCCAGCCTAGTAGGGCAAGGAAGTTGACCACTGTTTCCGGAAAATAACCCGCCTCACGATAGCCCGTAGATTCCTTCCAAGACAATGGAAATACCGGAAAACCCATTTTCTCACCATCGCGCTTACTGAGCTTACCTTTACCTACCGGTTTCATAATCAAAGGTAGGTGGGCAAATTGAGGCGCATCCCATTCAAAAGCGTCGTATAATTGTTGGTGCAGTGCCAAGGAAGGCAACCACTCTTCCCCGCGAATTACATGGCTAATTTTCATTAAATGGTCATCGACTATATTGGCCAAATGATATGTAGGCATACCGTCGCTTTTGAACAGTACTTTATCGTCAAGAATGTTGGTGTCGATTTCAATATCCCCGCGAATAATATCCTTTAGATATAGTTTTTCGTCTGGGGGGGTTAAAAAACGAATGACATAATCTTCCCCTGAACTCAAGCGTTTTTGTACCTCTTCGGGTAGTAAAGAGAGAGAGTTGTCCAGTTTGAGACGGTTATGCCAGTTATAGATAAACGTCTTTCCCCTGGCCTCGTGGTCTTTTCTATGGAAATCAAGTTTTTCAGGAGTATCAAAGGCATAATAGGCCTTGCCATTTTCAATTAGTTTGTCAGCATACTTGTTGTAAAGACGTTTGCGTTCGCTCTGGCGATAAGGGCCAAAACCACCGTCTTTTCCAGGTCCTTCATCGAAAGGTATTCCGCACCAGTTTAAGGCCTCGACAATATAGCGTTCGGCACCTTCTACATAACGGTTTTGGTCGGTATCCTCTATGCGAAGAATAAAGTCTCCCCCGTGTTGCTTGGCAAACAAATAGTTGAACAGGGCGGTACGCACCCCACCGATATGTAAAGGCCCTGTCGGACTAGGCGCAAAACGGACTCTGACTTTTTCTTTCATAGGCGCAAAGGTATTAAATGCCCTCTAGCCCCCAAAGGAAAAAGAGCCCCATCCCAACCTTCCCCTCAAGGGAAGGAGTAAAAATACATTTCTAATACAGTTCTTGCCTTGACCAAGCATTCTACCCCGTGGGGGGAGTTAGAGGGGGCTTTCTTTTTCCGTATCTTTGCCCTCTATGAACAGTTATCAGAACATACTCGATAAGCTGAAGGCCTTCACCAAAAAGTACTACACGAAAGTACTTTTAAAGGGTATCGTGTTTTTCTTGGCCTTAGGACTGTTCTTTTTTTTCGTAGTACTGGCCGTTGAGTATTTTCTTTGGCTGAACTCCACAGGCCGTTTGCTTCTTTTATTGACTTTTATTGCTGTGGAGCTCTACTTGCTGTTTCGATATATACTTACACCTATTTTCTATCTCTTTCGACTAAAACAGGGCATAGACAACAAACAGGCTTCGTTGTTGATCGGAAAACACTTTCCAGAGGTCGGGGATAAATTATATAATCTCCTGGATTTAGTTGAGGACAAGAACCAATCCGAACTGCTCGTGGCCAGTATTGAACAGCGTTCTGAAACGATGAACCCTGTTCCTTTTGCAAAGGCGGTCGATTTTCGCGAGAACTTAAAGTATACCAAATACCTTATTATACCGGCAGTAATCTTCGCTTTGGTATGGGGTACCGGGAATTTAACTTCCTTTTTTGGCTCTGCCGACCGGGTCGTTAATTATAATATGGCCTATGAACCCCCTGCTCCCTTCTCTTTTCAGTTGCTATCTAACGATTTGAACGTTTTGGATACGGAATCGTATACGATTGGTGTCGCCACGGTCGGAGAAGTACAACCAGAGGCGGTTTTTATTGAAATTAACGGGAAGGAGTCGTTATTACAAAAACAGAACGGTCAATATCAATATACATTTACGCCACCGCTAAAGTCCACTGATTTTACTTTTCTTGCTAATGGCGTTCGGTCTAGAATATATACATTGAATGCGCTTGAAACTCCTGCTATTCAAGATTTTGAAATACATCTTGATTATCCGAATTACACGAATAGGCCTTCTGAAACCTTGAAGAGTACAGGTAATGCCACTTTTCCGGAAGGCACTAAGGTCACATGGGAGATCAAGGGGCGCAATACCCGGAAAATTCAATTAATCGCGAAAGATACCGTTCTAAATTTTTTCAAAGAAAGTGAGAGCTTCGGCTTGACCAAGCGGGTATATTCAGATTTTCCTTATGAAGTGTCCACTTCGAACGAAAATGTTAATGATTATGAGAAACTAGCGTATCGATTTACGGTAATTAGAGATGCATATCCGACCATAAAAGCGAAACAGGTGTTAGATTCCTTGAACCCCAATGTTTCCTACTATGTGGGGGAAGCTAGTGACGATTATAGACTGAAGAGTATAAAGTTGGTTTGCTATCTTGATAATAACCCTGAATCGAAACAGATAATTCCTCTGAGCACGCCCAATGCCAACTTCGACCAGTTCTATTACACATTTCCCTCAGGTTTGGAATTGGAACCTGGCCAAAACTATAGTTTTTACTTTCAAGCGACCGATAACGATGCTATTCATAAGGGGAAGACAACGAAAAGCGAAGTATTTTCTTTATCCCTGTTGAATGAAGACCAGCTGCGGAACAAAGAGTTGGAGTCACAACAATCGATTATCAATAACCTAGACCGCTCTTTGGAGAAGTTTAAAGAGCAAAAAGAGACCTTGAAGGAAATCAACCAAGAGCAAAAAGAGAAAAATCAACTTAATTTTAATGACCAGAATCAGGTAAAAGACTTTCTCAAAAGACAACAGCAGCAGGAAAACCAAATGCAGAAATTCAGTAAGCAACTGAAAGAGAATCTTAATAAAGGCGAAAAAGACGATGAATTGAACAAGCTGCTACAAGAACGTTTGGAGCGTCAGGAAATCGAAGCCAAAAAGAACGAGAAACTGCTTGAAGAACTGAATAAAATCGCGGATAAAATCAACAAGGCCGACTTGACCAAAAAGCTCGAAGAACTAGGCAAAAAACAACAGAACAGTGAGCGTAACCTCGAACAATTGTTAGAATTGACCAAACGGTATTATGTTACTGAAAAAGCATCACAATTGGCAAAAGACCTTGAGGATTTAGCGAATAAACAAGATAAGGCAGGTGACAAACTCGGGGAAGAGAAAACTAAAGAAGAACAAGAAGGGTTGAATAATGCCTTTGAGCAGTTGACGAAAGAAATTGATGAATTGAAGAAAGATAACGAGGAGTTGAAAAAACCTATAGAATTACAAATTGATTCAGAAGGCGAGCAAGGAATAAAAGAAGACCAAAAAGAAGCTTCGGAACAAATTGAGGGCCAGAAATCGGAGTCATCTTCAGCCGAAGAGAAGCAAGAAGCGGAAAAGAAAGCATCTGAAAAACAAAAATCGGCCGCACAGAAGATGAAAGAGATGAGCGAACAACTAAGCCAATCTTCATCCGGCGGGGGCAGTGAATCTATCTCCGAAGATGCTGAAATGCTTCGGCAGATTTTGGACAACTTGGTTACTTTTTCCTTTAAACAAGAAAATCTTTACGATAGCCTTGAGGAAGCGGATATAGATAATGCACAGTTTTCAAATACCGTTCGCGAGCAACAAGAGCTGCGGGATCTTTTCGAACATGTCGATGATAGCCTTTTTGCATTATCGTTACGCCGCGCCGAACTTTCGGAATTTGTCAACGAACAGATTACCGAGGTCTATTATAACATTGACAAGTCATTAGAGAGCATTGCAGAAAACCAAATATATCAAGGCGTATCATCCCAAAAATATGTGTTGAGCGCTTCAAATAGCCTAGCCGATTTCTTAGCCCGTATACTGGACAATATGCAACAGAGTATGATGTCCGGTCAAGGGCAGGGGCAAGGCCAAGATTTTCAATTGCCTGACATTATCAAAGGGCAGGGTGAACTCAAAGAGAAGATGGAAAGCATGGGAAAAAGCGGTGAGGGCCAGCCAAAAGAGGGAGAAGGGGAAGGCAAAGAAGGGAAAGTAAAGGGTCAGCAAGAGGGTGAAGGAGAATCGAAACCTGGTCAAGGTAACAAAGAAGGCGGGGGACAAGGCGGTAAGCAGAGCGATCAGGGAAAGGGAAAAGATGGTCAAGGGAAAGCCGGTAGCCAATCTGGATCACAAGCGGGTCAAGGCCAAGGGCAGGGACAACCAAGTGAGGCCGAGCTACAAGAGATTTATGAGGTTTATAAAGAGCAACAAATGTTGCGCGAAAAGCTAGAGCAGCAGTTGGAGGATATGATTAATGCTAAGGATAAAAAATTAGGTCAGAAGCTGATCAAGCAAATGGAGGATTTTGAAAACGACCTTTTGGAAAATGGTATAACCCAACGCAGTCTTTCGAAAATAAATAACATTCAGTATGAACTGCTGAAACTGGAAAATGCGGCATTGAAGCAAGGCAAGAAACAAGAACGGGAAAGTAACACGAATAGGGGGTCTTTTCAGAACCCGATTACCACTAAGCCCTCATTATTAGAGAATTATCGTGATGAAATTGAGATTTTGAATCGACAAGCCTTACCTTTGCGCCAAAATTTTCAAGATAAGGTGAAAGAATATTTTAAGAGTGATGATTGAGTTCCATTATGAAACGGATTTCAAGATTGAAAATGAAAAAAAGTTTACCGATTGGTTAACTAGGGTAATAAATTCTGAGGAGGCAACAATCGGTCAATTGGACTACGTTTTTTGTACCGACGAGTATCTGCTAGATTTGAATCAAAAATACCTTTCACACGATACATATACAGATATTATTACGTTTGAGTATTCAGCGGGTCGGAGCCTCTCGGGGGATATCTTTATTTCTGTTGATAGGGTAAGAGACAATGCCGAGATCTTGAAAGTTGAATTTGATGAAGAGCTTCTCAGAGTGATGTCGCACGGTGTACTCCACTTAGCGGGTTACAAAGACAAGTCCGATGTTGAGAAGGCTGCAATGCGTTTAAAGGAAAATGATAAAATCAAATTGTTCCACGTGGAACAATAGGTATTTTTGGGTTGAGGCACCTTCCCCTAGCAGGGGAAGGTGGATTCCAGCGAAGCTAGGAAGACGGAAGGGGTTGAGCGCAAACCTCTATCCAAAGTACCAAGGCCGAGATGAGAAAGCCCGTGCCTAGAGGCAGGTTTTCAAATCGTGATTGGGGGCTAATACCGAACGGTCGGGTTCAACCCCTTCCGACCCGTTGCTGCGCTCCGGCCCACCTTCCCCTGCTAGGGGAAGGAACCAAATCAGAATTGGCAAGAAGCCTTTAGATAAATTGTAATAAATAAAGGAAAAGAAAGTATGTTCGCAGAACAATATGATGTAATTGTAGTCGGAGGAGGTCACGCAGGAGCAGAAGCCGCGGCCGCGGCCGCCAATCTGGGGTCCAAAACACTTTTGGTTACTATGAACCTACAGACAATCGGGCAAATGTCCTGCAATCCCGCAATGGGCGGAATTGCTAAGGGCCAGATAGTTCGTGAAATTGATGCGCTCGGTGGTTATAGTGGAATTGTTTCAGACAAGTCCGCAATTCAATTTAAAATGTTGAATAAATCAAAAGGCCCTGCGATGTGGAGTCCGCGTACGCAGAACGATCGTATGCGCTTTGCCGAAGAATGGCGGTTGCTTTTGGAAGATACACCGAATGTTGATTTCTATCAAGAAATGGTGAGCGGGCTTTTGGTTGAGAACGATACCGTGGTTGGTGTTCGTACTTCCTTGGGAATCGATGTAAAAGGGAAGGCCGTCGTATTGACCAACGGTACTTTTTTAAATGGCTTGATTCATATCGGCGAAAAGCAATTCGGTGGGGGCCGAGCGGGCGAAAAAGCTGCTACTGGTATCACCGAGCAGTTAACCGGTTTCGGATTTGAAAGTGGCCGAATGAAGACGGGAACCCCACCAAGGGTTGATGGCAGGTCTTTGGATTATTCGGTGATGATTCCTCAACCGGGGGATGAAAATCCCGAGAAATTTTCTTATTTGAATACGCCTGTCTTGAGCCATCAAAGGGATTGCCATATGACCCATACAAGCTTGGCCGTTCACGATTTGTTGCGAGAAGGTTTTGACCGCTCACCGATGTTCAATGGCCGGATAAAAAGTATTGGCCCGCGGTATTGTCCATCTATTGAAGATAAGATAAACCGTTTTGCAGATAAGGACAGTCATCAGCTTTTTGTAGAGCCTGAAGGCTGGCAAACCGTTGAGGTTTATGTAAATGGATTTTCAACTTCGCTGCCGGAAGATGTACAATATAAGGCCTTGAAATCGGTAATAGGCTTTGAAAATGTAAAGTTCTTTAGACCGGGATATGCGATAGAATATGATTATTTTCCGCCGACACAGTTAAAGCATACGTTGGAAACGAAACTTGTCGACAATCTATATTTTGCAGGGCAGATCAATGGAACGACAGGGTATGAGGAAGCAGCTTCTCAAGGTCTGATGGCAGGTATCAATGCCCATTTGAAACTAACCGAAGAAGAGCCTTTTATTCTGCAACGTGACGAAGCGTATATCGGGGTTCTAATAGATGATTTGATTACGAAAGGCACAGAAGAGCCATATCGAATGTTTACCTCAAGGGCCGAATACCGAACCCTATTACGACAAGATAATGCTGATTTACGCCTAACCCCAAGGAGTTTTAAGATTGGTTTGGCGAAAGAAGAGCGTCTAAAACGAATGGAAGTGAAGGAAAGAAAATCAGATTCTTTTGTTAACTTTTTTAAAGAAACCAGTGTTAAGCCAGAAGATATTAACCCGATTTTAGATAGTGTCGATTCAGCTTTGGTTAAACAATCGGATAAAATGTTCAAGGTGTTTTCAAGACCAAAAGTAACCATGGATCATATGTTGCAATTGGAAACTGTTTCCGGTTTTGTAGAAGCGCATGAATTGGATAGGGAAGTACTTGAGCAGACTGAAATACAGGTGAAATATTCAGGCTATATTCAAAAAGAAAAGAACAATGCCGACAAGTTGCAGCGGCTTGAGAACGTCAAAATTCCGCCGAACTTCGACTATTCCAAGCTGAAATCACTCTCGTACGAGGCGCGTGAAAAGCTAGGCGCCATTCAGCCAGCAACTATTGCCCAAGCGGCAAGGGTAAGTGGAGTAAATCCTTCCGATATTAGTGTGTTATTGGTTTTTTTAGGTAGATGATCGAATCACTATATTTTAAGCAACCCAAACCAATAACCGTTAGAATACTAGGTATTGTTCTTTTGCTATTCACGTTATATATCTCGTACGCTGGTACTCCGCCATTGAGTCAAATCATATCAATGGCAACCATAGGCTTACTACTAGTTGGATATTCAATTTCGTATGAAATTAAGTCGGACTTCAATAATAAAACGCATTATAAGTTCTTCGGAATTACAGTTTTCATACAACGTTTAGCGATTATTTTTCCCGATTATATCACCGTGTTTTCGGCCCGTTTCAAACAGAGTTCTGATTGGGGCCCGGTCGCTGCTATGGGAAAGGAAACTGACAATGAAACTTTCGTTATTAGATTCTTTAAGGGCAATCGGCATTTTACTGTCTTTAAAACTAATTCGTTAAAGTTAGCCAATACGGAAGCTGAGAAGCTTGGGTTGCTTTTGAATGTTGAAATAAAAGGTAAAAAATAGAACTGTTCCACGTGGAACATAAAAGTAATTTCCCTCATTTTGAAGTAAAAATTAAAACTATGGAAGGAAAACAATTAGAACTCTTTACACCGATTTTAGACGATACAGAAGGGGAAGTACTTTCTTTTAGATATGAAATAACAAGTTATGGTGCTGATTATCCCGTTGACTCTCTCGTAAAGAGGCTTAAAAAAGGAAGTATTTTTGTTCCACCCTTTCAGCGTCGATTTGTTTGGAATAAGGAAGAGGCATCTAAATTCATTGAGTCTCTATTATTAGGCTTGCCAGTGCCGGGTATTTTTATGTCTCAAGAGAAAGAAGAAAAGAAACTTCTCATAGTTGATGGCCAACAAAGGCTACTTACGCTCAAATATTTCTACGACAAGTTATTTAAAGACGGAACGGTATTTAAATTGGTAAATGTCCAAAAGGACTTAGAAGGCAAAACATATGATGATTTGGACGTTCCAGATCAGAATAGGTTGGATGATTCGATAATACATTCAACGGTAATAAAACAAGATGAGCCTGATGACGGAGACAGCAGTATTTATCAAATTTTTGAGAGAATCAATTCTGGCGGCCGCCCTTTAAGTCCTCAAGAAATAAGAGCCTGTATTTACTATGGAAGATACAATGAACTGTTATCAAATCTCGCTGTTGCCAACAAAGATTGGAGAAATGTTATTGGTGGAAATCATAATGACCGCCTTAAAGAAGAAGAACTCATTTTAAGATACTTTTCTCTTTTACTCGAAATGACTAATTACAAAAAACCAATGAAAGGCTTTTTAAATAACTGTATGGCGAACAATAGAGATTTAGAAAAATATCCTGAGAAGGAGTTACTATCCCTTTTTGAACCAACAATATTGTTTATTAACTCTGCACTAGGATCAAAAGCTTTTCGGGTGCAGCGCGGAATACATTCCGCAGTGTTTGATTCAGTAATGATAGCAACGACTATTCGATTGAAATCAGGAGCCATAAATTCAGTTTCTAACTATGTTGAAACTTATAATAAACTACTCAGCAACACACTATATAAAAAGTATTATACCTCAGGAACATCAGACGAAAATAGTGTCGAAAAGAGAATAGAGATAGCAACAAAAAAATTCTCAACAATCAAATAAAAATGAGGTGGAAGCTTGAACAACAAGAAACGAAGCTGGACAAATTATTTGATTTAGTGCAGCGAGTAGAGGATGACGAAGAACAGGCATTACTGGCAAAATTCCTTTGTGTGAGAACTTCTGGCTTTGTTGAAAGTACGTGCCGAAATTTAATTAATGAATTCACAAATGGCACCTCTCCAATCCAAATAAGATCGTATGTCAATAGAGAAACGAAGTACATAACAAATTTGAGATACGATAGAGTAGTCGCTCTATTAAATAGCTTTGATTCCCAATGGAAATCTAGCTTTGAATCACAAGTGACCGAAGAACATAGAACCGCTTTAAATTCCATTGTGAGCAATAGAAATAATATTTCTCATGGTGAAAACGATTCTATTTCCTTTCTTCTTATGAAAGATTATTATGAGCGAGTAAAAGAAATAGTAGAAATTCTAAAAAAGATAATTCGAAAATAAAATTCTGTCCAATACGGCTCACCAAAAATAATAGCGTACAATAACTAAGCGCAATACTAAAACTCAATATCTCAAAGCGAATAGGCTTTGTTTTTTTGAAATTTCAATATTAGATTCTCTACCATCCTCTTGGCGTAATTTTTGATGATTGAGTATCAGTCATCAAAACCCGCCACAAAGTGAAAAGAATACTACCCTTCCTATCAGTCATTATCTTATTCCAATCTTGCATTCCGCTACGCAAAGCACCAAAGATTGAAAACTATAAAGTGACTAGAGGAGACGAGTTCAACATAACACTTCCTGAGCGCGAGATGTTCGTTTTTGAAGACCCGAAAGACATCAATCATTTTTATCATTATATAGATACGCGCTTCCAGCTGAACAAAGAAAATGTGTATGATGATATTCCCTTTAAAATCGATGATGGACAATATTTCTTTTCTTGGTATGAAGCGGAAATTCCGACCAAAAAATTAAATGTAGGAGCGATTTTCGTAGACGCTCTATTTGGCGCCATGGGAGTTGGCCCAGTTGTCAATGATTATGCATCTAGAAAAGGCCATTGGTATATTGCGATTGAGGTCTATAGCGATAGCGAAAACGATTGTCTTAAAACAACTTCACTTTCAAGACAAGCAGTTTTGAAGTATCTTTCGGCTTTAAAGAAAGAATACCTGACCACGCATAACTATAATGAAACCGTTTTTAAAGACTAATGATTTTTCCGTTTCCGGCGAGGCCTTCGAATTATTTCACGACGAAGAATTGGATATTTTAGTTACCCGCCCACAGCCCGAAAATTTGGAGACCTATTACGAAAGTGATTCTTATATCTCCCATACCGATGCGAACAAATCGCTTATAGATAAATTGTATCAGGCGGTCAAAAAGTTTAGCCTTTGGCGAAAGACACTTTTGATTAATTCGTATTCCAGCGGCAATAAAACCCTACTAGATGTAGGTGCCGGTACGGGTGATTTTCTTCTCGCGGCCGAAAATAGGGGGTGGGCCGTAAAAGGAATCGAACCAAGCCGTGACGCACGCCTACGATCACGGGAGAAAAAAATGGAACTTTTCCCCAACATGGGATTCCTGTCTGGCGGAGAAAAATTTCAAATTATAACACTTTGGCATGTGCTAGAACATTTGCCCGATCTCGAAAATCAGATTCTTAAATTGAGTTGGCATCTCGAAGACGATGGCGCCCTTGTCATCGCCGTGCCAAATTTTAAATCACATGATGCCGAACATTATAAAGAGTTCTGGGCGGCCTATGATGTGCCAAGACATCTTTGGCATTTTTCAAGGGAAGGTATCGAAAAGCTATTCGCCAAACACGATATGAAAGTGGTCAAAACGAAGCCGATGTGGTTCGATGCATTTTATGTCTCTTTACTTTCCGAAAAGTATAAGACGGGCAATCAGCAATTTCTAAAAGGTTTTTTAGTAGGGCTCATCAGTAATTTTATTGGAGCCTTGACCACACAATATTCTTCGGTCATTTATATTATCAAAAAAGCATGATGGCTTCTTTTTGGCGTTAAAATTAATTTAAGGCGTTTTAAGGCCATTTTATCTTCTGGCAATATCTTTCCCTGTCACTTTTTTATTCATTGAAAATTGGCCTATTTCTACAGCCAATATGCGATAGGTTATGTTGATTAATAATAAGCGCCATCATAAGTAATGTTTATGCCGTTAAAATATATCTTTTGTGCAACTGAAACTTCAATTCGCAACCTTGACCTTTCTATTGAATACAATTTTTAGAATAGTTTGTAGCATTTCAAAAAGCTTTCCTATTTTTGCGCAACTTTTAATAAGGGGATTTTTTAATTATCCCTTCAGAGGAAATGACATTTGGAAAGTAAAGTGGAAAAGATTTCCGTCTTCGCGGAAATGACAATAAAAAAATTAAATATGAAAAATGCAATTTGGGTTTTATTGTTTTTAGGAATGGCCTCTTGTCAAGAACAGGCAAAAATCGGTTATGTGGATAACATGAAGTTGATGGACGAGTATCAAGAGAAAATTGATGTGGAAGCCGGTTTCAAAGTTAAGGCCGATGCGCTTACAAAAAAGCGGGATAGTATTTCACAGGCATTCCAAGTAGAAGCAGCGGCATTTCAAGCCAAGGCCGAAAAGATGTCCCAGAAAAAGGCCCAAGAAGAATATGGCCTAATGCAACAAAAAGGCCAAATGATCGGGCAACAACTACAACAAGAAGACCAGCAACTTCAAGCAGTCGGACAAACAGAAATGGATAGTATCGTGAGCAAGGTAAAGAAAGAGGTAAAGGCCTATGGTAAAGCAAATGGATACACCTATATTCTCGGAGGTGGCGATGGAGGAAGCGTACTTTACGGTGCAGATGCCAACGACCTTACCAATGAGATAGTGAAGCTTTTAAATGATAAGTATAAAAAATAATCTGCGGCACAAGCTTAACGTTTGAGGTCCTTTTCATTGTTGCAATAAAAAAACCAAAAAAACAGCGGGCACAAAATATACTGCTATTGTCTTGGCACCTTCGTAATCTTTGGCCAGGCGTTGACCGAACAACAACATCAACAAGGCGATGCAAGAGAGAATAGCGCCATAAAGGGCGATTACCTTAGTGTTTAAGACAAAAATTTCATAAAGGCCGACGGCGCATAAAATTCCCGCGGCCATTTCTGCCAACATTAAGGTACCCAACAAAAAGGGCACTAAACTTTGTAAGGGCGTATTGGCAAAATGTTCCTTCAGCCAAGAGAGGTTACCCTTCCAGTCAAAGACTTTATCTATTCCGCTCTGTAGAAATACGATAATCAGGAATATTAAAATCAAGATTTCAGTGGCATTGCCTAAGAGTAGTTCCATTGCAGTATTTTTGGTTTGTTCGTAATGGATTAAAGTTCCGCATGTGGGATAACGGGGCTTGCTTTTTTGTGTAAAAGCCGTGTCAATTTGATAGACAGGTCGGTCAATATAATTTTTGAATTGCCGTTTCTTTCGATATGGTACATCGCAGTTTCAAGTTCTTCAACAAGGCTCTGAATATTGTTTTCGTGTACGAACGGGGCAAATTTTTCTAGTTGAAAGCCATCAACATGAATACGCATAAAGGCGAGTTCTTTAGCATTGAAATTGATAAGCATGGCCTGCCGCATTACCGCTAGGCAATACTGTAAAAATTTCTTCTGTGTTTCCCTTCCGGTTTTGGCGACTTCCTCGCTCCAAAGAATTAGTTCGTGAATAGCGGCCTTGTTCCCTTTCGCCTTAAAGGCGCTACGCACCCATTGTACGAACCATTTTTCGAAAACCAGATCTTCTGAATCGTTGTTCATCAGATCTAGGGCTTTGTTGAAATTCCCGTTGGCCTCATGGGCAAGGCGCAGGGCTTCCTCGCGCAACGACCCTTTCTTTATCAGGGCTTCCGCCATCGCTTCTTCGGCCAAAGGCGGAAAATGTAGTATTTGGCAACGCGAACGAATGGTCTGAATAATCTGTTCCTCATCCTCGGTTATCAAAATAAAAACGGTCTTGTTGGGAGGCTCTTCAATAAGCTTCAGCAATTTGTTGGCCGTTGCAGTATTCATTTTTTCGGCCATCCAAATAAGCATCACCTTGTAACCGCCTTCGTATGATTTCAGGGCCAATTTTTTTACCACGTCGTGTGCTTCGTCAACACCGATTTGCCCTTGTTTCTTTTCAATGCCGATTAAGCGATACCAATCGAAAAGATTACCGTACGGTTGTTCTTTGACGAACTGGCGCCACTCTTCCATATAATGGTTGCTGACGGCATGCCTCTTGACCTTATCGGAATTCGAAACCGGAAATGCGAAATGCATATCAGGATGGGAAAGGGAGCTGAATTTTAGATTGCAGACTTGATTCTGGCCGTTATTCTCAGCATTGGTATTACCACAAATTACGTATTGGGCATAAGCAAGGGCCATTGGCAAAGTACCCGAACCTTCCGGGCCGACGAATAACTGCGCGTGCGGAATACGGCCGGCGTCGGCACTGATAGCCAGATGGTTCTTGATGTGCGAAAGCCCTAGAATGTCTTTGAACAGCATTTCTCAAAGATAGGTTTTTTGTGATAATACGCACCCTTACGGTAGTCTTGAAGAATTCAAAGTTCAAGCCTGCCGGAGGCAGGTTTAAAGTTCGACGTTCAATGCGAAACAACCTTGAACCTTAAACAGCTACGAAGTAGCGATTGAACCTTGAATTTTACTGC
>Ga0114952_1000417_pt1 | contig 46299 bp, 37 predicted proteins | sample SidtaG_2_FD_87303 | JGI IMG/M metagenome (GOLD analysis project Ga0114952, IMG submission 87303) | Marine algal microbial communities from Sidmouth, United Kingdom - Sidmouth_Asex2 metaG | ecosystem: Host-associated > Algae > Red algae > Unclassified | place: Sidmouth, United Kingdom | collected...
CGACGGTGTAGAGCCACTCGGGGTTCTCGCCCTCGCCGTGCGCGTTGGTATCGGGCAGGACGTGCGGCTCGTGCACCGACTCGATCCGGCCGCGCTTGTCGCGCGCGTAGCCGGGCAGGCGGGTGTGACCACGGACGTGATCGCGGACGGTGCGCACGGCGTCGCCGCTCGAGAAGCGTGGCGGCGCCTCCGGCGCGCGAGCCGTCGGCGAGCCGTGAGCGAGCACTGCCGGCACGCGCTCGGCCGCAAGGCGTCCGGTCGGTGCACGCCCCGGCGTTCGTGCTCGGCCGTCTGCGAGCTCCTCGGCCGTCAGCTCGCCGTGACGCACGAGCAGCCGCTCGAGCGCCTCGAGCCAGATCAGGTAGTAGCTCGACGAGTAGTACACGGCGGGCGGTAGGCTCTCGCGGGCGTGCCGGCTCTCGTCGAGCGTCCAGTGCCCGAGCGCGCCGCAGCACAGCGTCACGCCGAGCACGCGCCGCTCCCAGTCGGCGTGGAAGAGCGGCTCGTTCGGGTCGGGAGCGATCTCGCCGAAGCCCGCGCGCCCGCCCACGTCCTGCGGGCCGTTCACGCGGGTGCGGCGACCCGCGCGGTGCCGATCATCGCGTCGCGGGTGACGAGGGCGGCGAGGGCGTCCTCGTCGAGCGTGTCGGTGCCGGGCGGGCGCTCGGGCACGACGAGCCAACGGAGCTCGGAGGTCGAGTCGCGCACCCGCACCGTCGTCCCCTCTGCCAGCACGAGCCCGAACTCGGCGAGCACCGCCCGCGGCTCGACGACGACGCGGGCGCGGTAGGCGGGGGACTTGTACCAGGTCGGCGGTAGCCCGAGCACGCTCCAGGGGTAGCAGGAGCAGAGCGTGCAGACGACGAGGTTGTGGACCCCCGGCCCGTTGAACACCGCTCGCATGTGCTCGCCCTGTCGTCCACCGAAGCCGAGCGAGGCGATCGCCGCCGTCGCGTCGCGCTCGAGCCAGGCGCGAAAGTCGGGGTCGGTCCAGGCGCGGGCGACGACGCGGGCTCCGTTTCTCGGCCCCACCCGGTGTTCGTAGGTATCGACGATCCGGTCGACGGCGGCGGGATCGACGAGCCCCTTAGCGACGAGCAGCGTCTCGAGGGCGCGGACCCGAGCCTCGGACGGCTCGAGGTGGTTGTCGTGATCGTGCGACATGCTCCGACGCTAGCACGCCCGTCCGGGCGACGGCAAAGACGGGTTCGGGACGCTTCGGCGGACCCGACGAGCTCGCGTCGGGTCCGCGGCGAATACGACGCCTTCCCTCACTCGGCGGACGGCGCGTCGACGAAGACGATACCGTTCGGGTTGAACTCGGTGCGTACGAGCTCGACGGCCACGCTGTCGTCGCTCGGGTCGAGCAGCGTGAACCCGGGCCTCACCGCATCGCCCAACCCGACCCAGATCCGGCCTTCGGGGCCGAGCGCGAGCAGCGAGACGTCGCGCTCTTCGAGACCGGCGACGACGTCCTCGGTGATCGCGCCGGTGACGGGGTTGAACGCGCGCAACGTCGTGATCGCGGTGAAGCTGGGGGGCTCGTAGCCGGCGAGGGTCACCACGTAGCCCTTGCTCGGGGAGAGCACGAGGGCGTTCACGACGAAACCCTGGTTCTCCTCCGCGCTGCCGTCGTCGAGCAGCACCGCCGTCTCGTAGGTGTCCGGGTCGATCGTCGCGATACCGCCCGTGTAGGGGTCGCCCGGTACGTCCGTGCTCTCGAAGAAGTTGCCGCTGCCGACCACGTAGATCTCGTCGGCCGTCTCCTCGTACTGCAGGCTCTGACCGTTCCTGATGTCGAGCCGGATGCCGGCGAGCCCGTCCTCGCCCCCACCCGCCGCGATCTCCGTGTCGGTGGCCGTGTCGATGACGGCGACGTAGCTCTCCTTGACCGCGCCCAGCGAGGTCTCGCCGATTTCCTCGAGGCGCTGCATCAGCACGAAGAGCTTGCCGTCGACGAGGATCGCGTCGCTCGCCTGCGGTACGCCGTCGACGTCGTAGGCGGAGAGGTCGATCTCGCCGGTCTTGAACGCGCTCTCCTCCATGGCCGTCGGATCGACGATCCAGACCAGCGGGCTGCCGTAGCGGATCACGTAGGCCTTGGTCGCGCTCGCGAAGACGATCTCGTAGGGGTTGGTGCTAGTCTCGTCACCGTTGACGGAGTACTGCCAGACAGGCGTGTCGAGCTCGTCGGGGGGGAGGCGCGTCAGCGAGTCGAGGTCTTTACGGCCGATCTCGTAGACGTCCGTGCCGTCGGTCGCGACCCGGATGTCGGAGCGCGTGGCCGGTGTCCTCCCGGAGGAGACGATCTCCTCGCCGAGGGTGAGACGTTCGATCTGACCGGTCTGGAAGCCGGAGTCCGCGCCGGAGACGAAGGCGAAGCGCTGGTCCTCGGACGGTGCCGCGGGCCCGTCGTCCGTCGGTGTGTCGTCGTCGTCGCTGCCGCAGGCGACGAGTGCGAGGGCGCAGAGGGCCGCGAGCGACACCGTGCGGGGATGGCGTGCCGGTAGCCGGGGGGAGCGGTGTGTCATCGTCGGGGTTCCTCGAGAGTCAGCGTGACGTGCAGGGAGAAGGCCCTTCCGGGCCGGGGGAAGCCATTGAAGTCCTCGACGTTGTCGTCGCCGAGGTTGTCGATCGCGAAGCTCGTGCGCCAGCGACCGCGCAGGTGCTCGACACCCGCGTTTGCGATCGCCGTGTCCTCGGCCGGGCGGCGGTTGGGCTGGTCGTAGTACCGCCCGCGCGTCGCCTCGGTCTCGAGCCGCAGCCGCCAGCGCGAGGAGGGGCGGTAGTGGAGGGCGGCGTGCAGCTGCAACCGTGCCTCCCCCGGCAGCTGACGCCCGTCGAGCACGGCGTTGGGGGAGAGGTTGCGCGCGTCCTGCAGCGTCGCGTTGCCGGCGAGGCGCCAGGCGGGAGCCGGCGTCCAGGTGCCCTCGAGCTCGAGGCCGAGCACGCGGGCGCGGCCGGTGTTGACGGCGTGGCCGACGCCGCGCGTGTCGTAGGTCGTCACGATCAGCTCGTCGCGCTCGCTCGCGAACAAGACGGCGGCGAGCTCGAGGTTCTCGCCGTTCGTCCACCGGAGACCGGCATCGGCGTCGAGCCCGCGCTCGGCGCGGAGATCGGGGTTGCCCCGCACCAGCCCCCGATCGACGTACAGCTCGGCGAACGAGGGCTCACGGGTGTGCCGCCCGAGACTCGCGTGCAGCGTCAGCGTGTCGTCGATGTCCAAGCGCGCGCCGATCGCCGGCTGCAGGACGCGACCCTCGCGCGACGCCGCCCGATCGGCGCGCCGCTCGGCCCCGTCGAGCCGGTCCTCGCTCGCCTGCCAGCGGAGGGCGGGGGCGACGACGAGCCGCCCGTCCATCGCGTAGGCGCTCCAGCGCGCGCCGAGGAAGACGGCCTGACGGCGCGCCTCGAGGGTGGAGGTGCCGCTCAGACGGTTGCGTCCGGCGAGCGTCTCGCGCCGGAGCTCGAGCTTCGCGTCGAGCGTGCCCGATCCCAACGGGCGCTCCCAGTAGGTGTCGAGACCGAGGGTTCGGGTACGCGTGAGGTTGTCCTGTGCACCGAGACCCACGTCGCTGCCGCGATCGTCGAAGCGATCGTCCTGCGCGTGGACGAAGAGCGTGTGCGCGCTGTCCCAGGCGCCGACGGCGTCGCGCGCGTGCGTCAGCTGAAGCTGAGCGGAGCCGGTGTCGAAACTCGCGTCGTTGTCCGAGGCGTTGCGCCATTCGGGCACCCCGAGACGGCGCTCTCCGAGCTGCGCGAGCAGGTCCGTGCGAGCCTCCTCGGAATGCCGGGTGCCGATCTTGGCGAGCAGCCCGAGGCGGCGGACCTCGGCGTTGTGGCGGCGCTCGCGCCGATCGTCGGCCGCGTTCAGCGGCGTGCCGTTGCCGTCGACGAAGGGGTAGTCGTTGTCGGCCGTCGTCGCCCCGAGGGCGGCGATCGTCTCCCAGCGGCCGTGACGCCCGATGTGGGCCGTCTCCGCCCGCGCCATGCCGAAGCTCCCGACGCCGAGCCCGAAGCGCGTCGTCGATGGCGTGTCACCGGCACGCGGCGTCACGAGATTGACCGCGCCGCCCATCGCGCCCTGGCCGAACTGCAGCGGCGACACCCCGCGGTAGATGTCGATACCGTCGAGCGCGAGGAGCTCGAGCGTGGAGAGGTCGACGACCGGGTTGCCGGCGCTGTTGAGACGTACGCCGTCGAGCAGGAGCGAGGTCTGCGCCGGGCTCGCCGCCCGTACGGTGATCGAGGCGAAGCTGCCGAAGCCGCCGCTCCTGCGCCGCTGCACGCCGGCCTCCCGCGCCAGCACGTCGTCGAGCGTGATGTCGCGCCGCGCGAGCGTTTCCCGATCGATACGGGAGTAGGTGCCGACGTGGTCCTCGACGACCACGTCGCCGGTGCGCCACGCGTCCGTCGTGACGACGATCGGTTCCAGCATCTCCTCGGCACGAGCGAGCGAGGTCAGGGCCAGCGCCGATACGATGGCGCACGCGAGCCGGACGGCGCGTGGCGCGCGGTGCCGTCGATGCGGTGCTGGTGCGAGAGCTCGCAAGATCATCTGCCGTGCCGCCCGTTGGTGAACGGACGGGGCGAGTGACCTGGCCCGCGACGAGAGGGGAGACTTGACGCCGCGCGCTCGTGTCACGCCCGGCACACCCCGTCCGGCGAGAACATCCGTGCGACGGGGCAGGTCTCCTGGCTCGTCACGGCCGCCGGCGAGGCGGTGGCCCGGCTCCCTTCCCGGACGGGATCTCGTCCAGTGGGCGTGCAGCCGGGCGTGCGTGACTTACAGTTGCGGGGGCAGCCGGAGCGTCTCACTCCGTTCCCTTTTCATCCGACAGGCGGAACCGCGTCGCGTCGACGAGCATACTCCAACCGATGACGGCAGGGACGACATTGATTCTCGGCGGGGCGCGTTCGGGCAAGAGCCGTCGGGCACAGCGCCTTGCCGGGTCGCTCGGCCGGCGCCGCCTGATCGTCGCCACCGCCGAGCCCTTCGACGAGGAGATGCGCGAGCGCATCGCCCGTCATCGGGCGGAGCGGGACACGAGCTGGCGTACGCTCGAGGTGCCGCTCGCCCTGCCGGAGGCGCTCGCGCGGGTGGTCGGCGGCGGCGGCCGCGGGTACGGTGGCGACGGTTCGGTCGAGGACAGTTCGGGTAGCCTTTCCGGCACGGGCGACGATGTCGATGTCGTGCTGGTGGACTGTCTGACCCTTTGGTTGTCCAACCTGATGCTCGGCGAGCACGATGTCGAGGTGGCCGTCGAGACCCTGCTCGCGGTGCTCGCCCGTCCGGCCGTGCCCCTCGTGCTGGTATCGAACGAGGTCGGGTTCGGGCTCGTGCCCGAGACACCCCTCGGGCGGCGCTTTCGCGACGCGCAGGGCTGGCTCAACCAGCGTGTCGCCGACGCGGCGACGCGAGTCGAGCTCGTGGTCGCGGGGCAGTCGCTCGTGGTCCGCGGCGCTCCACTTGCGGAGCCGACGGAGGCCCTCGCCCGCGCGGCGAGCCCGGTGCCGAAGCGGTGAAGGTCCTCGGGGTCGATTTCACCAGCACGCCCACTCGGCGCAAGCCCGTCACCTGCCTCGTCTGCGAGCTCGACGACGGCGTGCTCCGCGCCGACGAGCTCGAGACGTTCGCCAGTCTCGCCGACTTCGAGGCGATGCTTCATCGTCCGGGCCCCTGGATCGCCGGGCTCGACTTTCCCTTCGGGCAGTCCCGGCGCTTCATAGAGAACATCGGCTGGCCTCGCGACTGGGCCGCCTACGTCGAGCGTGCCGGAGCGCTGGCTCGGGCCGAGTTCCGTGCGCTGCTCGATGCCTACCGGGCGCCGCGCCCACCCGGGGACCGCGAGCACCGCCGCGTGACCGACATCGCCGCCGGCGCCATCAGCCCTCAGAAGCTGTACGGCGTACCGCTCGCGCTGATGTTTCACGAGGGGGCGCCGCGACTGAGGGCGGCGGGTGTCGCCGTGCCCGGTCTGCAGGCGGGGGATCGCTCGCGGACCGTCGTCGAGGCCTATCCCGGCGCGCTCGCCCGTCACCTGATCGGGCGCCGCAGCTACAAGAGCGACCTTCGAGCGAGACAGGATGCCGCTCGGCGGGAGGCACGTGGGGCGATCGTCGACGCGCTCCGTGGCGGGGCGCTGCGACGTACGCACGGTGTGGATATCGATCTCGACATAGCCCCGACGAGTGCCACGCGGGCGGACACCGTTCGCGCCGCCGCTCTCGTCGACGACCCGATGGGCGATCGGCTCGACGCGCTGCTCGGTGCCGTTCAGGCCGCCTGGGCATGGACGCGACGCGATGCCGGCTTCGGGAGACCGCCCGAAGCGGACCCGCTCGAAGGGTGGATCGCGGAGCCGACGCTCGCCCCGAGCGTCGACCCGCTCGACGTCCGATCCTCTTCGTGAGAGCCTGAGCATCCGCCTACCCTCGACATTTCCCGAGAGCGATCCAATGGGCGAGCATTTCCTCGGTATCGGCGAGTGCATGGTCGAGCTCGCCCCCGAATCCCCTGAATCCCCTGGTCTCTGGCGCCAAGGGTTCGCGGGCGATGTCTTCAACACGCTGTGGTACGCGCGCGCCTTCCTCGGCGCGGACGACACGGTCGGGTTCCACACCGGGCTCGGGAGCGATGCGCTGTCGGCCGAGTTCGAGACCTTCGCCGCCGAGCACGGCATCGAACTCGGCCCGAGCCCGCGTTTCGACGATCGCACGCTCGGGCTGTACGCGATCCACCTACGCGAGGGCGAGCGCTCGTTCTCGTACTGGCGCGACACGTCGGCGGCGCGCCGGGTCGCCGCCGACGGGGAACGTCTCGCGCGCCGTGTGGCATCGGCCGATCTGATCTACCTCTCGGGCATCACGCTCGCGATTCTCCCGCCCGAGGATCTCGAGACGCTGCACGCGGTGCTCACCGAGGCGCGCGCTCACCGGACCATCGCCTTCGATCCGAACATCCGCCCGCGGCTATGGGCGAACGAGGCGCACATGCGCACGAGTATCGAGCGCGTGGCGAGCCTCTCCCATGTGGTTCTGCCGGGCGTCGAAGACGAGGCGTTGTGCTTCGGTGCGGGCACGGCCGAGGAGATCGCCGCGCGCTACGTCCGGTTCGGGGCGGAACGGGTCGTGGTCAAGGACGGCGGGCGCGGGGTCACGGTGCGCGGCGACGTGCACCTCGACCTGCCGCTCGAGCCGATTCCCGTACCGCTCGACACGACCGGCGCGGGGGATGCGTTCGCCGGCGCCTTTCTCGCGGGGCTGTTGTCGGGGCTCGATACGAAAGCCGCGATTCGGCAGGGGCACCGATGCGCCGCGACGGTGGTCATGACCCGGGGCGCGTTATGCCCTCACGAGAGGCTCCGAGAGTAAGGCGCGGCGTCGTTATCGGAGAGTCTCGAGCCCGCGCTCGAACAGATCGCGGTAGGCGCTCTCCACGCGGGCGATACCGTGGCTCGAGAGGTGGCTGCCGTCCAGGTAGAGCGGGGCGCCCTCTTCGAGCCAGTCGCAGGCACCCTCTGCCGGGCAGATCGTGTCGCCGACATCGAAGACCGAGACCCGATCGGGGTAGCGTTCGAGGAGCTCGTCGAGCGCGAGATCGAGCTCCCAATTCTGGTGTTCGAGATCTCGTCGGCCGATCGGCGGCGGTGGCGGCTCGTCCGCGAGCGCGCGCTCGGCACGCAGGCGGGGGTTGAACCAGTCACCGAGCGGGGTGGTACGGACGACGATGACGTGCAGTCCGGCATCCACGAACGGGGCGATACCGCGGGTGAAGTCGGACCAGGCGGGCAGCTCGTACGCCCACGAGGAGATCGCGAGCACCGTCGTGATGCCGGCCCGTTCGATGTCCTCGAGCAAGGTGGCGACGATCGTCTCTCCGCAGGAATCCTCCGAGAAGTACTCGTCGAGGTCGCAGTGACGCGTGGCCAGGAACACGCGCATGTTCCGCTCCTCGCCGAGCCGCGCGATCATGCCGTCGAGCTGGTCCGCGTGCGAATCGCCGAGGATCAGCAGTGCCTCCTCCCCATCGGCCGTGTTGACCGGGCAGAGCTCGCCGTCGAGATCGATCAGGCGCTTGATCAGACCGCAGCGGTACGGAGTGGGCTCCTGGGAGACGCGCAGCCAGGTCCGCTCGGGCTCCGGGTAGAGAAACAAGGCCCCGCGTGTTCCGATCAGCACGCCCCCCGCGAGCAGGATCAGCGTGCAGCACACGACGCCGCCCCCGAGGAGTCCTCGATCGGCGCGCGGCATGGCGGCACGCGCGGGACGCTCGATCAGGCGCCACGAGAGCGTGGCGAGCGCGTAGGAGAGCACGATACAGGCGATCGCTTCGGCCACGTTCAGCGGACGCTCGAGATGGACCGTGGCGAGCGAGATCAGTGGCCAGTGCCAGAGGTAGAGCGAGTAGGAGACGCGTCCGGTCGCCTCGAGCGGCCAGGCGATCGAGCGCGAGAGCGAGGGTGTGCCCCCGGGCATCTCGGCGTCCGCGGCCGGCGACAGATCGTAGAGAAACAGCAGTGCCGCGGTGAGGCCCGTGAGGGCGAGCAGGTAGTACCACTCGCCCTCCAGAGGCTCGCCCGGTCGAAAGACCAGCAAGGCGATCAGGGCGAGCACGACCGGCCCGATCAGGTTCGGTCTGAACACCGAGGCGCCGCGCGCTCGCGAGCCGATCAGGGTATCGACCGCGACGTACGCGGCGATGCCCGCCAGAAACTGCCAGACGCGAAACGGGAGGAGGTAGAACGCGCTCCGCGGCGAGAGGTAGTCGACCACGATCATCGCGACGAACGAGAGCGCGATGGCGCCGAGCAGCAACGCGAGGTAGAGCGGCGGGCGCCGGAGTCGTCGCCACAGCAACACCGGCAGGAAGAAGAACAGGTAGAACTGCTCCTCGATGGCGAGGCTCCACGTGTGGAGTAGCGGCTTCGTCAGGGCCCCGTCGAAGTAGTCACCCTCGAACCAGAAGTAGACGTTCTGCAGGTACAGCGGCTGCAGCAGCAGCGACTTGCCGAAATTCACCAGCAAATGCGGCTCGAGTGCGAGCAGCGCGAGCGCGGTGGTTACCAGTATGCATACGAGATAGGCAGGCGCGAGCCGGCGAAAACGCTTGATCCAGAACGTACCCCACGAGATCTCGCGGCGGGCCAACCCTTCGAGGTAGGTCCGACCGATGACGAAACCCGAAACGACGAAGAAGACGTCGACGCCGAGGTAGCCGAGCGGCACGAGCTCGGGGAACGCGTGGAACAGTACTACCCCGAGCACCGCGACACCCCGCAGCACATCGACCTGGGGTAGATGTCTCTTGCTTCGCATACCGCCGTCTCGAACTCGGGAGGCGCCGACGCTCCTCGTTCGACCGCTCCCCCCGAACGTGTACCGCTCGAGCCACCGCTCGCGGTTCGCCTTTTGGCTCAACGGGTCGTCAGCTCGGCTCGGCCGATGCGCGCCGATCTGCTCGGCATCGCCAGCGGGAAGCCCAGACGGTCCCAGGTGTAGTACGAGTGTAGAAAGTAGTTGCCGACCGCCGCGAAGGCCACACCCACCAGATAGGTCAGGTATAGCGTGATCAGATCGTCCTGCAAGAAGGGATAGTGCGTCAGCAGCAGGTGTACAAGGGCGAGCTGTATGACGAGACCGTAGCAGCAGATGATCTGGTAGAGAACGAAGCCGAGCAGAAAATTCCGACCGCGGAACGTCATCGGGGTGAAGGTGAAGAAATTGTTAGCGAAATAGGTCCAGAGAATGGAGAGCTCCACACCGACGACGATCGAGAGCGGCACGCTCGCGCCGCCGATCTGCATCAGCGCGAATCCGGCGAAGCTGACCACCGATCCGGACACGCCGACCAGGCCGAACTTGACGAAACGAGTGGGGATCAGCCATCCGAAGCGTAGATCCACCAGCGCGAGCACGTAGCCGAGCGCGACGGAAGCGTTGAGTTTGGTCTCCCCGCGGACACGCGGGCGGAACGTGTAGCCCACCTCCGAGACTCTCGGGCGTCGGCCGCGTGCGAGAAACTCTAGCAGGATCTTGAAGCCTCGAGGGTTCACGCTCTCCACGGTGGCTTCGAAGTACTCGCGTGACAGAACGAAATAGCCACTCATCGGGTCCTGGACACGCTCGTCTGCCATCAGATGGGCCAGTCGGCGTGCGCCGAAGCTCATCAGCTTCCGGCACGTCGACCAGCTACCGTAACTGCCGCCGGCGACCTCACGACTGCCGACGCAGACGTCGAATCCCTCCTCGGCGACCTGACGGAACATCTCCGGCAGGATGCTCTCGTCGTGCTGGAGATCCCCGTCCATGACGGCCAGGCAGTCGCCGCGAGCGTCGAGGAGCCCGGCGACGATAGCGCTCGAGAGATCTTGGCGATCGAGCCGACGGATGACGCGAACCCGGGCGTCGCTCTCGCCGATCCGCTCGACGAGCTGCCAGGTCAGGTCGGGGCTGTCATCGTCGACGACGATGATCTCGTGATCGACATCCTCGAGCACGAGGCCGAGACGCTCGATGAGCGAACCGATGTTCGCCGACTCGTTGTAGGTCGGGATCACCACGCTCAGTGCACACCGTGTGACGCCGACACCGGAGGAATCCGTGTTCACGAGCCGCTCAGTCCACCGCTTTGATGATCCGGCTGCCGGCCGTGGGGTCGCCGTTCAGATCGTCTCGCAGCACCCCGGCCATGCGGTAGCCGTCGCGCACCGCATAGTTGACGCCGCGGTCCATCGGGAAGATTTGCGAGAAATTGCAGAGAAACACGCCGGGGCAAGGCGTTCTGTACGGCACCAGCCTGTCCTCGAAATCGACGTCGACCACGTGCTGTGCATCGCGAAAACGAAATACCTTCGCCTCGAGAACCGATTCGCGGCGGAATGCGGTGAACATCTCCCCGAGCGCGTCGAACCATCTCTCCTTCAGTTCTCCATCCGTGGCGCTCATGTTCGGATGCCCGTCCGGGGCATAGTCTCCAATATAATAGACGTGCTTGCCGGCGAAGCGCTCGGTGCCTATCAGACTTGTCAGGCTCAGAAAGACGACGAAGGGCGAGTTCGGCACGTTGATGTTGTGCCAGTAGAAGTCCGAGATCGGGGTTTCGGTCGCGAACAGCAGCACGGCCGCACCGAGGTAGTCGATGCCGGCGAGCTTCTCGAAGTAGTCAGGGTCGGTGTCGACGTACTCGTTCAGCAGCCGTCCGGCGACGTTGCTCGGAGTCGTCAGCAGCACCCGCTCGAAGCTCCGGGTCTCGCCACCCGCGCTCACGCTCACGGTGTCCCCGTCCGGTTCGTGAACGATCCGCTCGACCGGTGTGGTGAGCTCAATTTGCCCGCCGCTGCCCGTGATGTGATCGGTCAGACGCTCGATGAGACGGGCGAAACCTCCGTCGACGTAGCCGAGCACCTCACCGCCGAGCGTCCTGTCCCGGCTGTCCACTCGCTGTCTGATGCGGCCCCACAACCAGCCCATCGTCACCCGCTCGTGATGGTGGTCGAACTTGCCGCGCATCAGCGGTGCCCAGATGATCTCCGTCACTTGCCGTCCCGCGTATCTCCGAAGCCAGTCCAAGGCGCCGATCTCGGTCAGACGCCGCCAGTTCTTCACCCGCTGTAGATAGAGCACCGTGACACCGGCGCGAATGCGATCGATGAACGAGAGCGGCTTGAACCGCATCAGATCCATCGCGCTCTCCATCGGATACAGCACACCGTCGTAGTAGGTGGCGACCGACGACTTGTGATAGGTGAGCTCCTCGCGCATGCCGAGCTCCTCGAGCAGCGCGAGCGCGTGTCGATCGGTGGTGTAGAGGAAGTGGTAGGCCTTCTCTATCGGCTGTCCGAGCAGCGTGCAGCCGCTTGCGAGACCACCGACCGTTTCACCGGCCTCGAAGACCGTGACCTGTGCCCCGTCACGAGCGAGTCTGCTCGCCGCGGTCAGTCCGGTGAACCCACCGCCGACGATGGCGATGCGGGCCCCTTCCACCCCATCGGCTCTACGCTGCATGACGCTCGCGGAAGGAGAACTGCGAGTTGAGCACGAACTGCAGAACGAAGACGAGCGGTAGAGAGACCAGCTTGCCGATCGTGCCGCCGAGCGAGGTGTGGTTCACGAACACCATGATCACGAACGCTCCGAGCGCGTAACCCAAGGCCACGACGATCGCGAACGAGGCGGCGCGACCGGGCAGGCGATCGGTCGTTCGGAAGTTGAACCAGGCATTGCCGACGAAACTGTAGGCGGCCGAGACGGGAATGGAGATCGAGTGAGCGATGAGCGCCGAGGCGCCCACCAGTTCGTGTACCAGCACGAACAGACCGACATCGATGAGCGAGGCGACGCCACCGATCAAGCCGTACATGAACAGCCGACTGTCGCGCAGGCGATTCATCCAGTCGCCGTTTCTCGAGACGTGCCCCATGGTCTGAACTCGAAGATGTCTTGAGGTCGAAACTCTCTCGGGCTCGAGAATCCGGTGCCTCGGACTCGATGCCGGAGGAGATCGACAAGAGGTCTACAAGAGAAAGGTATTATGCGGGACGAAAAAGGGTGGCGGCGTCTCCGAGCATTCCAATGACTACTGGATCACGCGCCGCGCGGTACGCCGTCGCTCGAGCGTGCGGTGAGACGTGATCGGTCGTCGAACCTCTCGCCGTAATCGTGTATACGACGGCGGCGATCGGACCGTCGTACGATACGGGCCAGGAAATTTGGAAAATGAGACTTCTGTCACATATTTCTTTTGGCTCACAAACCAGGACGTGGGCTCGGGAGACGGGCGAGCCGTGCGAACGCGATCCGGTGCCGTGAAGCGCATGCCCCGGGCCGGTATGTGCAGATGGATCGGCCACGCCGTGCGGCCACATCGAAGGCGACGGCGGGAGGCCCGCACGATCCGCGCCTCCTCTCAGAGCATCCGTAGCGTTGTCCCCTCGAGGCGGTAGCGTTCCCCGCCGCTCGTCGCTTCGAGCGGGCTCGCGCTGCTCAGAGGCAGGTAGAGCTGCTCGCCGAAGACGCTCATCCAGCCTCGCTGTCGAGCCGGTACGCCGAGCATCAGGGCGAAATCCGGTACATCGCGGTTGACGAGGGCGCCGGCACCGACGAAGGCATGGCGCCCGATCGTCACGCCGCAGACTATGGTGCAGTTGGCCCCGAGCGTCACCCCCTGCCCGATCCGCGTGTCGCGGTACTCGGCCTTGCGGTCTATCGCCGAGCGAGGGTTGTAGACGTTGGTGAAGACCATGCTCGGACCGCAGAAGACATCGTCCTCGAGCGTCACGTTGTCGTAGACCGACACGTGGTTCTGGATCTTCACGTTGTCGCCGATGCGCACTCTGTTGGCCACGAAGACGCCCTGTCCGAGCGAGCAATCGCGGCCGATCACGGCGCCGCCGCAAACGTGGGCGAAGTGCCAGATTCGGGTACGCGCGCCGAGTGTCGCTCCCGCATCGACGATGGCCGAGGGATGAACCTCGGCCGGCTCGCCGGCGCTCACGATCGAAGTAACGCCGCCACCGCCGGGTGCAGCTCTCCGGCGTGCCGATCCGGCTTCTGGGTACGAATCGCCGCGACCGTCTCGATCGCGACACGGCTGTCGTCCAGACCGTAGCCACGCCCGTCGAGTATCGCTTCGTAGCTCCGCGTGTGCAGATCGTTGAACCCCCCGGAGAATTCGAACTCCTCCCCCCCGATCGCGAGACTGCGGTGGGTGCGCTGGCCGGCCTCCCGCGCCTTGGCGGGCAGGTTGTCCTCGTCGATCGATAGAAACCACCGTACGCGTGCCTTCTCGTACTCGAGGTAACCGGCCGCCGTCGTCGCGCTGTCGTAGTGCAACACGTTCTCTTGAAGCCCACCGAAGACGTAGTGGAGCATGTCGTAGAAGTGCACACCGATGTTGGTGGCGATGCCGCCGCTCTTGGCCTCCTCGCCCTTCCACGACACCTGATACCAATGGCCGCGCGAGGTGATGTAGCTCAGATCGACATCGAACCGCTTGCTCGGCGGGCTCTCGGCGACACGGCGTCTGAGGGCGTTGACCGAGTCGTGCAGCCGTAGCTGCAGAATCGTGTTCACACGCTGTCCTGTGTCGCTCTCCAGTTCCGCCAGGCCGTCGATGTTCCAAGGGTTGAGCACCAGCGGCTTCTCGCAGATAGCGTCCGCACCGGAGCGCAGCGCGAAGCGGATGTGGGAGTCGTGCAGGTAGTTCGGCGAGCAGATCGACACGTGATCGATACCCTCGCCGCGTCGACGCAGAAGATCGATGTGCCGATCGAAGCGTTCGAACTCGACGAAATAGTCGGCCTCGGGAAAGTAGTTGTCGATGATGCCGACCGAGTCGCTTCTGTCGATCGCCGCAACTAGCACGTGGCCTGTGTCGGCGATGGCTTTCATGTGTCGCGGTGCGACGTAGCCGGCCGCGCCGATCAGAGCGAATCTCTTCATCTGGAACACTCTCGTCACCTCCCTTGCGCAACGGGTCATCGCCCGATCGCGTGCTCGTCCGTTCCGGTCGGAGCGGCGATATCCCGCGCGTGTTCGGCGTGGAACGCCTCGACCGTTCTGATCACTTCGTTGTTGTTCAGCGTCGCGTTGACGAAGCCACTGGTATTGAGCACGAACAGTCCCGGATGGCGAGATCGCACCGCCGGTACCGTCCTGGAGTAGTTCAGTACCTGGAGCGGCTGCACCCTGCTGGCGCGGTTCACGTGAACCGATAGCAGGCTGGCTTCGTCGAACTTCGGGACGATTCTCTTCAATGCCTCGAGAAAGGTCTTCTCGAAGTGCTCGTCACTGGCCTGGAGCTCCTCGTCGGTCGAGAGCATGTACTTCGGCAGATAGGTCAGATGACGGCCCGACGTGCTCTCGAGAGGTGCCACGTTGGACATGCCGATGACACCGGTGAAGGGGATGCCCTCATCGGCGATGTTGACGACGTAGTACGGGGTGACGGGCTCGGTCGTGACGAGCACGACGCAGACCACGCCGAGGTATTCCGGCACGCGTTCCGGCTCCTCGACCACCAGCAGATCCGGATCGACGATCCGGCGGAGCACCGATACCGGACTGGTACAGATCACGCGATCGAACGCTCGCGATTCGCCGTCCACGACGACGCTGATGGAGTCGCGCGCCGTCGTGACGATTCGCTCGACCTGTCGCCCCGTCTCGACGCGTCCCCCGGCGTGCTCGATCGCCTCGAGCAGCGAGGCGAAGATCTGTCGATAGCCTCCCGTCACGTGTCCGAGGTGCTCGGCGCTCGCCGAACCCTCTCGAGCCGAGAACAGTCGCTTGATGTAGGACCAGATGAACACGGCTGACACCCGCGAGTAGTGCGGACCGAGCTTGGCGAGAAGGAGCGGCTTCCAGAGCTTCTCGAACGTGGCTCGGCCGGATGTCCGCACGAGCCACTGCTCGACGCTCACGCTCTCGAGCCGACGCCAGTCCTCGAGCCGCGAGCCGTACAGCAGCGTCCAGGCCAACCGAGCCTTCGACAACAGCGAGAGCGGAGGGAATCTCAGGAACTCGAGATTGTCGCTGATCGAGTGCACGTGCCCGTCGACGTAGAAGCCCGTGCGGGTACGCCGCCAGCAGAGATCGGGCTCCAGATCGAGCTCTCTGAGGAGACCGATCAAGTGCCGATCTGTCGGCAGGACGACATGATAGAACCGGTCCCACTCGAAGTCTCCGTAGTCGTGCCAGGTCGCCAGCCCGCCGATCCGCTCGTCCCGCTCGAGCACGGTCACGCGATGGCCGTCGAGAGCGAGCCTTCTGCCGAGCGCCATGCCCATGAGACCCGCGCCGACGATGCAGACCTCGCGCGGCCTCTGTCCCGCAGCGGGCCGGGTGTCGACGCTCGACATCGGTTCCGGGCGAGCGTCGGGCTCGCCGGCCGCGCTAGCCGTGGCCCGCATGCCGATCCTGCGCGTCTCGGGCGCGCATGGCCTCGATCTGCCAGTCGACGGTACGTCGCAGGCCCTCAAGGAGGGGTACGTGGGCCTGCACACCGAGCAGCCGGCGCGAGAGAGCGGTGTCCGGAACGCGGCGGCGTACGTCTTCGTACTTCTTCGAGGAGAAGCTCTCGTAGGGGACGAGCTCGACCTTGAGCTCCCCGGGTACGTTACAGGCCTCCTTGACGCGATGCGCCAGCTCCAGGATGGTGACCTCCTCGTCGCTCCCGATGTTCAGTATCTCGCCGTTCGCCTCCTCCTTGGTCATCGCCGCGTAGATGCCGTCGATGGTATCGCTGACGTAGGTGAAGCTGCGTGTCTGTTGCCCGTCTCCGTGGATCGGGATGGTCTCCCCCTTGAGCACGCACTCGATGAAGACGGGCGGTGGTCCTCCCCACCAGGACAGCGCCTGGTGAGGGCCGTAGCTGCCGAAGAATCGCAGCAGCGTCACCGGAAACCCGTAGGCGTCCTGATAGGCCAGCGCCAAGTGCTCGTCGAACAGCTTGGAGGCGGCGTAGCTCCAACGCGGTGACTTCGACGAGCCGATGACGCTGTTGGAGGTGCTCTCGGAGAAGGGAACCTCGGGATTCTTGCCGTAGACATCGGAGGTGGACGCGAGAACGCACTTGATGGCGCGCTCGCGACAGAAATCGAGAACGTTCTCGGTGGCCCTTTGATTGATCTTCAGCGTGTCGATGGCATTGCCGTAGCGAGGGATCTTGAACGCCGCAAGGTGCACGGCCACGTCGACATCTCGCTCGATCGCGGCGAACGTGGCCGGCTCCATCGCATCCGCGTGCACGAAGGTGAAGCGCTCGTTCTCCAGCGCCCCCGCCATGTTCTCCAGACGGCCCATCGACAGGTTGTCGACCCCGATCACGTCATAACCCTCCGCCAGCAGTCGAGCGAGTAGGTTGGAGCCGAGAAAGCCGGCGACGCCGGTGATCAGTGCGGTCGGGTTACTCATGACGGGACTCCGGCATTCGAGTGCGCAGCTCGGAGATACGTCTCGAGCCGAGGTGGTAGAGGTCTTCGAAATAGCGCATGTTCTGCAAGGCGATGGCTCCGAGGCCTATGAGCTGGATGGAGAGCATGATCGACAGGAAAGCCGTGACGAACGTGTGCGGGTAGAGCGCGTAGGCCGAGGCGAAGGCGCTCGAGAAGGTCACGTCCTGTCCGCCGCTCTCGAGCATCGTCATCGCCTCGAAGAAGTGGGTGAACATCCAGAAGGTCACGTAAGCGGCGAAGAGACTGATGAGCACGCCCGGGACCACGAGGAAGACGAACGGCCGGAACACGAATCCGGAGAGCGTGGTCGAGCCGACGTGGCGCGCGATGCGCAGGCTCGAGGCGCGTGCCGGCCCGTGGGCGAGCTGTGGACCCCAGTCCAGGCGTCCCGGAATCTCCTCGATCTTGGCGTGGACCACCATCGACTTGTAGAGCGTCTCCGGCATGATGTCCATGCCGACCGAACGCAGGTCGAGCGAGCGGATGAACGGTCCGTCGTAGACACGCACCAGGGAGGTGAGCGTGGAGAAACCGCCACGGGCGAACATTCCGAGGAAACGGTTGCCGAGAACGCTCAGCGTTCGCCTGAGCCACGGTACGTTGCTGATGCTGCCGCCAGGCATGTAGGGCGAAGCGAGCACGATCTTCGCCCGCGACTGCCTGATCTTGGCCACGAGCTCGACGACGTGCTCCACGTCGTAGCTCAGATCGGTGTCGAGTGTCACCACGTAGTCGCCACGCGAGTTCGCGAAGCCGAACTTCAGCACCTGTCCGAGGCCGAAGTTGACGGGATGGTGCAGCGCCCGCGTGCGCGAGAGGCTCGCGGCCAGTCGATCGGCGATCACGCCGGTACGATCCGAGCTGCCGTCGTTGATGATCAGCAGCTCCCAGTCGAAATCGACGCTCTCCGAGTGGCTCAGGTAGTCGTGGATTTCCGAGACGTGCTCTTCGAGCAGCGCCTCCTCGTTGTAGGCCGGCAGGATGATCGAGACGAGTGGCCGTCGGCGTGCGGTGGGCACGATGTCGAGGTGGCCGCCGGTTGGACAGTCGGTCGAGGACCGATCGGGGGTGGCGGGTCGTTCCGGTGTGTACGTCGACATCCTTCTACCTCGCGAGACTCTGTCTGAGCTGACTGATACCCATATCGATCTCATCGCGCATCAACAGGTAGGCGAGCGTGAGATAGGTGATCGCGCCGATCCCGATGTTCAGCATCAATCGCCACCAGGTCGGCTCCGCACCGGCCATGAGCAGGGTGTCGAAGCCGATCACCGTCAGCGCCATCAGCCCGCCGGCGGTCAGTGGATGGGCCACGATCGCGGCGATCTCGCGCTTGCTGACCGGCACCAGCCAGGAGATCGCCCACAGCCGAATGATCGCGGTCAGCGCCGCGGCGAGCACATGGGCAAAGGCGACCGCGCCGATCGTGCCGTGAGCCGTCACCGCCAGGTAGATCAGCGGCGCGGTGATCGCGAGCTGAACCATGCCGAGCCAGAACAGCGACCTGATCCTCCCCATCGCCTTGTAGATGTCGCCGGTGTGCCAGAGCAGCGTTATCAGTACCGTCTGCAGGGCGATTCCCGCGACCACCGGTACCGCATCGAGCCATTTGACCCCGAACAGGACCGGTACCAGCACATGGGCAACGCTGGCGATACCGATACCGACCGGCACGCTGATCATCGAGACGTATCGAAGGGCATACTTCCAGCCTTCGGCCATCGCCACGGGATCGGCGTTCTTGCGCACCGAGAGCGGGAAGAGCACGTTCGAGAGCGAGGCGATGATCGGCGTGATGAGCAGCGTCGGTAGCCGGAAGCCGAGCATGTACGCGCCGAGCGCGGAGGCCCCGAGCACGCGTCCGACGAGCACGTAGTCCACGTTCGTGACCAGCGTGCCGACGACGCTCAGACCGATCACCCCACCCCCGTAACTCAAGAGCGGCTTGATCTTCTCGGCGCGGAAGACGAAACGGAAGTTCGGACGCCAGCCGGCGACGATCCACATGGCCACGAGCTCGGCTGCCAGCGCCACCACCACGCTGAGTATCATGGCCCACGGACCGCTGCCGGCGAGGCCCAGGGCGACGGCCGCGACGCCCTTCACCCCCACCTTCGCGAACTCGGGGATGGCCAGCAGCTTGAACTGCATGCGTCGGATCAGCAGTGCCTTGGGCACGATGCGCAGTCCGGTGAAGACGAAGGCGAGGGCGAGCACCTGCACCAGCGGGATGGCGCGCTCGTCGTCGAAGATCGCCGCGGCGAGCGGGGCGGTGAAATAGACGATGAGCGCGATCGTCACGCCCGCGATGGCGCTGATCCAGAACGCGTTGTTCTGCAGATCCTCGTCCTCGGCGTTGTAGACGAGGGCTGATTCCACACCGAAGCCTTCGAGGATCTCGATGAAGGCGACGAAGATCAGCGCGTAGCCGGCCAGCCCGAAGTCCTCCTTCGTCAGCAGCCAAGCCAGCGCGATCGTGGTGAGGAGGTTGACGAACTTGCCGCCGTAGCGCGTGCTCAAGGTCCAGAGCATCGCCCAGACGACGAGCTGTGCGCCCTCCCGCTGCGTCTCGGAGTGCGTGCTCATGGGCTCGCCCCGTGCCGCCCGTCCGGACCCGGCACCGCGGAGCGGGCGAGCTCTCGGCAGAGGCGGACCAGTCGCTCCGCCGTGTCGTCGAGGCTATGGTGCTCGCTCACGTAGCGTCGTGCTCGCTCTCCGCGCTCGCGTGTCGTGCGCTCCTCGAGGGCGGCGAGCATCGCCCGCTCGAGTGCGCTCGCGTTCTCGGGGGGAACCACCCAGCCTCGCTCCTCGTCACCGAGCAGCTCGCGCGCCGCCCCCACATCGGTCGCCACGATCGGCAGCCCGGCGGCCATCGCCTCGAGCAGGGAGTTGGACATGCCCTCGGTCGAGGAGGGCAGAACGTATACGTCGGCGGCCGCCAGGATCTCGGCGACATCATCGGTCGGACCGAAGAGGATGACGCGCTCGTCATCGGTGGCGGCGCTACGGAGTCGATCACGTTCGGGGCCGTCCCCGACCACGAGCAACCTCGCGTCCGGGTGGCGCTCGCCGAGCCGCTCGAAGGCGTCTATCAGTAGATCGACGCGCTTCTCGGCCGCCAGTCGGCCGACGTAGACGAACAGCGGCGCCTCCGGGGCGATGTCGAGCGAGGCACGGAGGCCGGTACCGTCGCGTCCCGGGGCGAGCGCTGTCACGTCCACTCCGTTGCGGATCCGGTGACGGCGCTCGGCGGGCACGCCGATGAGCGCGAACTCCTCGTCGATCTCGTCGCTGATCACCTGGGCGGCATCGACGCCGCGTCGGAGCAGGCGGCAACGAAGGCGATAGCCGGGCTTGCGGTGTATGCGATCGTGGTCGCCCAAGGCGCCGCCGCGCAGCGCCTTGACGAGCATGGGGGATCCACCAAAAGCGCGATGCGCCACGCCGATCATTGCCGGCGTCATCAGCGAGAGCGCGTAGACCACGTCCGGTCTCTGACGACGTAGCTCTCGAAGCGCCGTCAGGAAGAAACGCAGACTGCCCCATGCGCCCTGCCGGACGCTTCCTCCGCGCACGACCGGCACGCCATCGACGGTTTCCTCGCGTGGCGCACCGGGCAGCCCGCGCGTGATCACCACCGGCTGAACACCACGGGACTCGATACCGGGTAGCAGCCTCTGCAGCTGACGCTCCGCCCCGCCGATCACGGGATGGTACGTCTGGGTGATGAAGGCCACCTTCAGCGGAGCCGGGCCGTCGTCAGCGTCCATCGCCGCTCTCCGGAACGGGCGTCGGATCCTGCTTCCTCGGCTCCCAGTGGCGTACGCGCCGACCGCGGAGATAGTCGAGCACGCCGAGCGCCATGCCGATCGTCCCGAGGACGAGATAGGTGAGCGCCGCGCCCTTGCCGAGCAGTCGGGCGAGGGTGACGAGGACGGCTGCGCAGGCGGCGAGCACGACGCCGATCAGCAGGCCCAGGGTCGGCGACAGGGCCGCACCGATCGACGTCGCGACCAAGGCGAGCAGAGTGCACGGGGCGGCGAGACGGCGCAGCAGCTTGTTGGTGAAGAGCGCCACCGCGTAGCGTCCGTGACGCGCGGGGTCGAGAAGCGCGCGACGATGCCAAAGGGTGGCCAGACCTCGGCAAGTCACTCGCCGTCGTCGCTCGAGATCGTGATGGATGTCGCGTGCCGGTCGCCCGACCCGCGCGATCGCCGTGGGCTCGGAGACCAGGCGCTTGCCTGCCGCGACGGCCCCCAGCCCGGTGTAAAGATCGTCCGTCACCTCCTCGGGCAGCTCTCCGACGAGCGATCGGCGGATGGCGTAGAGCTTCCCCTCGCAGGAGGTCACCGAGCCGAGACAGCGCATCTCCAGCCGACGGATGCACTCTTCGAAATCGCTGTAGCCGGCTTGACCCTTGCCGAAGCGTGTGCCGTCGACGATTCGACGACGGCCCGTGACGGCGCCGATGGTGGCGTCGGAGAACGGCTCGAGCAGCGCGTCGAGGCTCTCCGGCTCGACCTGGGCGTCGGTGTCGCTGAACACCAGCACGTCGGCCTGCGCGGTTGCGTGCAACCGTCTGAGTACCGCGTTCTTGCCTTCGGCGGGCATCACGGCGATCCACTCGAGAGGTGGGTTCGAAGCGGGGGGCGCGGTGCCGCCGTCGAGTCCGACCAGAACCTCCGCGGCGCCGCCGTGCTCGGCGAGCCGCGCGAGTTCCTCGAGCTTGCGCTCCAGGCGTGCATCCTGCCGGCCCGCCACGGTGATCAGTGCGAACGAAGGACGAGTGCAGGTGTCGCTCGCGTCGTCGCCGTGCCCGGGCGGGGACGCGTCCCGGAACGGCGCGAGCCGAGAGAGCGCCAGCAGCAGCAGTGGATAGGAGGCGAACAGCATGGCCGGCAACATCATCAGCGCCGCGACGGTGAACAGGGTGGACGTCGGCATCGGGGTCTCGAGACCGATCAGCCGAACGTTCGTCGATCGGATCGTTCTCCCCGACCGATCTCCTCCCTGGCATTGATCACCTGACCGAGCAATCGCACTCCCTTGCGTTCGAGCAGCTCGACCGCACGAGACATGAGTTCGAGATCGAACTGCTGCCCCGAGTGAACGATGACGAGGCCGTCGAGCCGCCTGGCGAGCGCCAGACGGGCAATCACGTCTCCGAGACTGTCGAACGTGACGAGCGAGAACTCGCTCTTCGCCCGCAACCAGTGCAGCAGCGCGAGCGGATCGACCGCGAGTCCGATATCGGACTCGGCCCGTGCGCTCGGCCAGATGTTCAGCGACTGTGGACGAAGACGACATTTCCAGCGGGTGCCGGCTGACGACTCGCCGGTTCGGGAGAGGACATCCCGGCGTGTGACGCGCGCGATCGTCGTCGTCAGATGCTCCCGCTCGACCACCGACTGCGCGAGCAGCGAGGCGATGGACTGGCTTCGATCGGCGGCGAAGACGCCGCTGATACCGATCGCCGAATGCCGGTAACCGTCGATGACCGGCTCGAGCGAGTCGCGAAGCTCGTCCACTTGCGAGCGAAGCGGGGTGGGGGCCGAGCGAAGCCTCGCCGCCGCATCGTCGGCGAGGCGATCGATGGTGCTGCGCAGGGCGCTCAGAGGAGGAGCGCGAAAGGCACTCACCGGCCTTCTCCGGCCTCTACCGACCTGAACTCACCCAATACGGGCAGCGTCGCCTCCAGATATCTCGGTCGCCGCTCCGCGAGCCCTTCGGGCCCTCGATGCGCGTACCCCAGCTCACCGACATCCGCGGAGTCATCGAAGCGACGCGTGGGTACACCGCTCGAGTAACGCTCCCGTTGGCGCAGCAGCTCTATCCAGACCACGATCATCGAACTGACGAGAAAGCCGAGCAAGGCGCCGAGCAGGTAGCGAACCGACGCCGGCAGACCCGTGGCCGCGAGCGGCAGGATCGGGCGCTCGATCAGGCGAACGTTCGTCGCTCTCGCGATGGCGTTGTCCGACCATATCCGGTGCTGGAAGTACTGCTGGTCGACCTCGCGATAGCGCGACTCCGCCACCGTCAGCGCGTCGTGCAGCCGATCGGCCCTCACGTAGCGCCGCTCCAAAGCGAGCAGCTCCGAGCGCAACTCGTCCGTCTGCTCGGTCAGCGCCTCGAGTCTTGCCTCGGCACCGGCGATGCCGACCGTGAGCTCCGCCTTGCGCGCTTCGAGCTGGTCGCGGATCGGGTTGTTTCCGGTTCTGCGCACCGCCTCGTTCCCGGCGCTCGTCTCGTCACGGATGATTCGCTGTAGCTCGGCGATCTCGCTGCGTACGCGGCCTACCGGTCGACTCCCCTCGGTGTACTTGCCGAGCAGTTGCTGCTCTTCCACACGAAGCTCGACAAGGCGGTTTTGCGCCCGCTCGAGAGCGGCGTTGGGTCGGGGTTCGGAGAAGATCTCCTTGCGTGAGGGCTGTCTGTCGATCTCCGTGTCGATGACGGCGAGTTGGCGTTCGTCCTCGATGAGCTGACGGCGAGTGTCGCGGGCGTCAGAGCTCAACTTCATCAGCTGCTCTCGGAGCAGTACGAGCGTCGCCTCCAGATCCTGCTTGCTGGCACCTCCGAGGAAGTCCTCGTGCGCGTCACGCGCGGCGGTGTACGCCCCGAAGGTCTCGTCTCTGATGTTCTCGAGCACACCGCTGGCATCGCCGCCTCCGAGGATCTCGGCCCGCTGGCGCAGATAGATGTCGATGAGCGTGCTCAGCACGAGCTTCGCACGCGCCGGCTCCTTGTGTGCGTAGCTCAGATGGATGACCGCGCTGTTCTCGACCGACTTCACGTTCAGCCCTCTGCGCAGTGTCTCGATGGCCGCCTCGGCGTCGAACGACTCGGGGTCGCCGCCCTCCGGTCGGAAGCTGTCCACACCGAGCGCCTCGACCACATGCTCGTACTGATCGTGACTGGTCAGCATCTGCACGTCGGTGTTGATCGCGTCGGCAAGCTCGATACGGCCCGAAACACGTGCGTCCGGACCGGCCCCGGACTGGAGGAAGTCGTCCCCGAGCTTGAGCAGCAGACGCGCTCTCGACTCGAAGCTCTGCTCGCGATCCTGACCGGCGATGAGGGCGGTGATCAACGTCGCACCGAGCACCAGGGGCCAGTATTTCCGCAAAGCGCCGAATAGGATGTTCATCGATAGTTTTTCCGAGTGCGGAGAGCAGCTCCATGCCCCCTCCCGTCGAGCGCGGCCGACGGCGCGGGCCGTCTCGTACCGGCGGTGATCAGACCGAGCAATGCCCATATCGGCTGGGAATGCACATCGTGAAGCATCATCGCCGACAAGTAGTAGGTGAACGCCGAGACCACCAGGGCGAGAAGCAGGTAACCTCCCACCTTGTCACCGGCTCTTAGCAGCACCGCGCCGTGGTACAGGGCGGCGAGCAGGATCCCGCCGACGAAGAGGAGAAACCCGAGCAATCCCAAGATGCCCCGCTCGGCCAGTATCTCCAGATAGAGGCTGTGGGCGGCGCGGTCGTCGTTGTAGAGCTTGGTGCCGAAGTCGAACGAGTACATCTGGAAGTGGTGTTCGTAGTTGGCGAGCCCGATGCCACCTATCGGATGCAGCTTCCACAGCTCGTAGGCGATGCGCATCTCCGAGAGCCTGCCGCGCGTCGCCCCGTCGCTCGGAGTTCCACCCTCCACGATCATCCGCTCGGCATCCTCCAGGGTGCGGGTCATCCTTTCGGTGTCGACCTGCTGCCATGCCGCGAGCACCACGGCGAAGGCGCAAACGAGGCCAGGCAACCAGTAGCGAACCTTCACCCTCCATATCGTCAATGCCAGCGCAGGCAGCGCGACGATCCCGAGAACGAGCATCGCCCCGCGCGATTCGCTCAGCGTCATGCCGGCCACGAGGATCAGAAGGCACACCAGCGCCAGCACACGGTGCAATCCGGTACCGACCAACGCGACACAGATGGCCAGGGGCATCGCGAACACCGCGTAGCGGCCGAGGGTATTGGGGTGACCGAAGGAGCCGGCGATCCTGTCGGTGGCTTCGCCGGGCTCCCCGCCCGCGTAGACGGACGCGAACCCCGGCAGCACTCCCTCTAGAGCGGGATAGAAGGAGCCGAGCGCCGCGAGGAGAATGATCGTCGTGGTGGCGTACAACGCGACGATGCAGAGAAAGGAGAGCGAGGACCAGCGACCGAGCAGCCCGACCGAGAGCGCGATCGCCAGGCACAGAACGAGCCGACGCTCTTGGAGGTGCAAATCCTCGAACGCGAGCGTCGTGTTCGTCGCGGGAATCAGCGAGATCAGCAGGAACGCGTAGCCGACGGCGAGCAGACTCAAACACAGCAGGAACGGAATCGGGAAGCCATCGGCAGGGCCGCGCTCGAGCCAGAGACTCCGCGGCACGAGCGCGCTGCGCGACTGACGGATCCAACGCAAGACGATGGCACACAGCAGCAGCATCGGAAGGTACTTGCTCAGCAGCGGCAGCCCGTAGTGAGCCTGCAGCGTAGCCGCCGAGGACGAGAAGGCGAGGGCCACGCACCCGATCAGGCTCAGCACCGGAAACAACAGCGCGACGGCGAACGCCACCAGCCCGAAGGCCATGAGGGCAACGATCATCGTCGCCCCCAGCTCGCCGTACTTGGCGTCGATCTCCTTCAGCACGACGCCGAGCACGATACAGATGGCGACGACACCGAGCGCCGTCGAGAGCGCGCGGCCGTGGCATCTGAGGATCAGCGCGAGCGACTCGCGAAGCGATCGCTCGCCGAGCTGCTGAGACGGCCGCCCGGACGCCACGCCCGCGCCGACGACATCGTGTCGTCGCGGCAGCGCTTGTCCGGGAGCCGCTCTCACTGTCCTCTCAGGGCCGCGGGGATGGTCGCGAGCAGCAGCACCACCGCCTGCTTGATGGAGTACTTCCTGACATGGCGTATGTCCAGCCGCACACGCTCGTCGAACCCGGAGGTGCGCGACTCGACCTGCCAGAATCCGGTGATTCCGGGCTTCACCTCCAGTCGTTCGGTGTGCCAGATGTCGTAGCTCGACAGAGAGAAGGAGGTCGGCCGTGGGCCGACCAGCGACATGTCACCGTTGATCACGTTGAACAGCTGCGGCAGCTCGTCGAGGCTCGACTTTCGGAGCCAGCGTCCGACTCGGGTGATCCTCGGATCGTTGGTCATCTTGAAGTCCGGCCACACACGCTCGTTGTAAGGACGGAGCTCCTGCTTGAGCTCCTCGGCGTTTCTGACCATCGAGCGGAACTTCCACATCGGGAAGATTCGGCCGTGCATGCCCACTCTGAGCTGGCGGTAGACGATCGACGCTTTCGGATCGTCTAGCCAGACCAGAGCGGCGCACAGCACCATCACCGGCAGCCAGAACGGGGCGAGCAGGAGCACGACGAGAAGATCGATCACTCTCTGCGTTTGCCCTTGCAAGCGGGTATCTGTCATGGAGGTGGACCTCGTTTACTTACAGGGACTGGAAAAGATTCATTCGGCGATGACGGCTCGTTCCGCTCGCGTTCCCTTGCTCGGCGCGCCCGCGATGATGTCGAACAGACCCTGGGAGGTCACCGCATCGTCCGGAAAGCAGGCGATCGAGATGTCGCGAACGCGGGAGATGGTCTGCAGACGATCGGCGTACTGGCGTGCCCCGGCTCGGTCGGTGTCGACACACAGGATGCCGAGCTCGTTCGGCGAGACGGAGAACACCGTGTCGAACTCGCGCGCATGCCCTGTCAGGAACTCGATCAGCTCGTGGCGCTCCTCCGGTTCCATCTCTCCCATGCCGTCGAACATCAGCAGCGAGAGCGGGGAGCGGGTCCTGCGGCTGCGGCGCAGCTCGCGGGCGATGATCGTCCGGGCCTGGTCCGGCGGAACGAGGCGCCCGGCGCTCGAGTCCTGAACGGGATCCGCGTCGGGTACGGTACGTCCCGAGACGAGCGACAGCGCGTAGAGCGCGACGATGGCCAGTTGCACGGCGCTCAGGACGAGCGTCGTCAGCCCCCAGGTATCGACCCCAGGGAGACAGACCAGCACGAACGAGCACACGCCCGTGAGCACATTGGCGTACGGCGAGTTCCATTTCGGCGCGGCGGCCACCAGCGAGGACAGCGCGAGAGGCACCCCGTACAGAACGATCTGCAGTCGCTCATCCGAGAGATAGAGCGATATCGCCGCGTACGCGACCAGCAGCACCACGAAGCCGAGGATCCGATTAGACACTTGTTTTCACGACACTCCGTTGTGTTGCCGACGTCGGAGCCCGACGTCAGTTTCTGTCGTCCGGATTCAGCGAGTACCCGAACGAGATACCGTTGATCAGGAACAGGCTGCGCACATACTTGTCGACCCACTCACCGGCCTTGGACACACCGTCCTTCGGCACGAACACGATGTCCCACGGTTGGAGCACGGTCATCGCGTCGGCTTGCATGACCGTGTCCTCGAGGTCGATGACCCGGGGCACGGGTCGGCCGTCGCGGTCCTTGCGGATCAGGATCACCTCGTTGGCCTTGGCCGAGGAGGAAAATCCTCCGCCGCTGAGGATCGCCTCGAGGGGGGTCAGGCCACGGCGGAATCCGATCTCGGCCGGACGATTCACCGCCCCTCCCACGTAGACCAGCCGCGGCGTCGCCTCGAGGAGCTGAACCACGACCTGAGGTTGCTGGAGCTCATCGGCGTACGCCGCGCGCACCATCTCCGTGACCTCGGGAATGCTCATGTCGCGCACCATGCGCGTGCCCATGAGCGGCACGGTGATGGCGCCGTCCGGCTGTACCCGGATCTCCTGGTCGAACTCCGGGTTGAAGAAAAAGCGCAGTGCCAGCTGATCGCCCGCTTGGATCTGGTAGGGGGCCGAATCCTCCGCGTTCGACGGCGTCGAGGCGCCATCGAGTGGCGCTTCGTTCCGCACCTGCAGCTGACGGACCTGGGTCGAGCTCAGATCGAGCCCAGGCGCGGTGCACGCCGTCGTCAGAACGGCGACACAGGACGCGGCGAGCGCGAGACGCAGGCCGCGACACGTCGGCGGCACGGTGGCCACGACCCGTTCGAGAAGGGACGAGGGCGCCGTGCGATCGAGGGAGAAGGGGGCCTTGGTCATCAGGAGCTCTCCGCCGGTGCCTTCGTTGTCTCGGGTCGCCGCAAGGCGATCGCCGCTTCCTGATCGAGTCCCGACGCTCGAGCGCGATCCTCGGCCAGCGGAGCGGGTGGGTCGTTCGGGCCGCTCGTCGCCGCCCGCGGTGGCGCGATTCTCCGGCCGGTGCGGCTCGAGTCGCGCAGTACCCGGTCGATGTCGAGCAGCCAGCCCTCCACGGAGAACGTGTCGGCGACCCGTTGGAAGGCACGATCGACGAGAGCACGCCGCGGCTCGTCGGGCAGATCGAGCGTTCGTTGCACGGCCGCGGTGAGCCCTTCGACGTCACCCGGCTCGACCAGCTCGCCGAACTCGCCCTCGCCGAGCAACCACGGCACATCGCCCACACGCGTGGCCACGATCGGCAGGTGCATCGACATCGCCTCGAGCAGCACCAGCGGCAGCCCCTCGATGTGGGAGCCGAGCAGCATGACGTCGCTCGCGGCCATCAGCTCGCGCACGCGTTTGGTTCGTCCGAGCAGAAAGACCGACTCGGCCAACCCACCGCTCTCGACGAGCTGCTGCAATTCCTCGCGCAGTGCCCCCTCCCCGGCTATCAGAAGCTTGAGCGGAGGCGTGTCGGACGAGGAGGCTCGGACGAGCCGCTGCATGACCTGCACGGCCTCGGGCGCTCCTTTGACCCTCGTGAGTCGGGCGACCACCAACACGATGCGTGCGTTCGTCGGATCGAAGGGCAGGTCGAGCGAGGCGCGCGCTCGTGCGCGACGCTCGGTAGGGTCGAGCCCGTCGGACGGCAGCTCTACCGGATTCGGGATCGCTGCGACCGGCGTGTCTCCGAGGCGCGGCCGATGCGTCAGCGCCACCCCCGGTCCGACCGCCACGATGCGACTGGCGCCGAGCCGCAGGGCCCATTTCTCGGCCCAGTCGCGGCGCGCGTGCTCCAGGCCCAGCTCCGGGAACACGTTGTGCAGAGTGGCGACGACGGGGACGTTCGTCAGGCGCCCGCACAGGGCTCCGACGATGTTGGAGGTACGCAGATGTGTGTGGACGACATCCGGCTTCAGCCGTCGGAGCAAGGCACAGAGCCGCACGATTCTGCCCCTGTCGAAGACTTTCGGCGACGGGAACAGATGAACTCCATCGACGTGTTCGGTAAGCAGCGGAAGCACCGCGTCGCCCGTCCAGAGAGAGACGACATCGATCCGGTAGCCCATGCGGTGCGCGTTGCGCGCGCGAAGGGCGATGAGCGCCTGGGCGCCGCCCGCCCCGAGTCCGTCGACGATCTCCACGATGTGCAGCGGCCGTCGCCCGCTGGCCGCCCCCGCTCGCCCATACCCGCCGGAGCTCGGTGTCGCCGAGCGATCGGCGTGCAACGCCTCTCCTTCGCCGTCGGGCAGTGGGGCGATCCCGCGATAGATCTCGAGAAGATCCCTTGTCCAGCACTCGAGCTCGAACCGTTCGAGTACGCGAGCGCGGCCCTCCCGCGCTCTCCGCTCGGTCTCGGTCGAACGATCCAGGGTCTGGCGCAACGCCTCGACCATCTCGTCCGTCTGCCCCGGCTCCACCAGCCTCGCCACGTCCTCGGACGCCGCGTACTCCACGTCCCCGACGCGGGTGCTGACCACGGGCAGTCCCGCGGCCATCGCCTCCAGCAGCGCCATCGGCAGGCCTTCGATCGTCGAGTTGAGTACGAAGACATCGCTGCCGAGGTAGAACGTGCGCACATCGTCCCGACGACCGGCGAGGTACACGTGCTCGCCGAGGTCGCGCCGAGCGATCTCCCGTTCGAGCATCTCGGCGCACGGACCGTCGCCGACGGAGATCAGCCGGATGTCCGAATGAGTCCGTCGCAGTCGCTCGATCACGTCGAGAAAGCCGGGCCAGCCCTTCTCGGTCGCCAGGCGACCGACGGTCAGGATGTGCGTGCTCGCTTCCGTCGAGCCCGTCAGTCTCGCCACCTGTGCCCGACAAGCGCTTCGCGAGCGCTGAGGATCGTGAACGCCGTCATCTTCCGCGGCGCCCGCCGGAGCCCTCTCGCCCGGGGAAGTGGACAAGGGATTGGCGAGCACGTCGATCCGACGTTTACCGAGCCTGAGGGCGTTGGAGGCGGCGACGCTCGGGCCGACCGCGATCAGACGCGACGCGGCGAAGCGCAGGCACAACGTCTCGGCCTCGCGCTTCCAGGTGCCGGCGAACCGCGGGTGCGGATCGATGTTGTGCAGCGTCGACACGACCGGCACGCGTAGCAGGCGCCCGGCGATACCGCCGAGGATGTGAGATGCCAGGAGGTGGGTATGCACGAGATCCGGTTCGAGCCGTCGGAGCAGGCGGACGAGCCGCAGCAGACGCATCGGGGAAGCCAGGCTGGAGGCGGCGGGCAAGACATGGACCTCGATGCCGTCCTCGAGCAGTCTCGCTCGCTCCTGGTCGCGTGTCCCGAGTCCGATCACCACCGGCCTGACACCATGACCGACGAGCGCCCGGGCCTTGAGCGATACCAGCGTCTGGGCACCCCCGGTTCCGAGGTCGTCGATCACGCAGGCCACCGTCGGGCCGCCGTGACGATCGTGTGAAGTGAGCGAATGCACTGGGTGACTGGGCGTGGGGGATGCGTCGATGAGAGGGAGCGAGATGATGGGTCGCCAGGTGGGCGAGACGGCGATCGCGTCTGGTTTGTCGGGCAACGGCAAGTCGTCGCCGAAGCTGATTCACGAACGTATGGCGGTTACCGTGCCGCGAAGCTGAAGCGCGCGTCGTTCGCCGAGTCATCGCTCTGCCGAGCGATCGATGTTCTGCGGTACGTGACTCGGGAAAACGTGCCTCTTCGCATCTCCTCCCGGTGTGGTCTTCTCAGGCGGCCTCTCCTCCCGACGAACTGGAGAACAGCGTGTCGACGCCGCGTGGACCACTCGAACGCCGGCCCTCCCGCGAGGCGTTCCCCGTCGAACTCTCCGCCCGCGCCTCGTCACGAAGGGAGCGGGCGGCTGTCGAGAACCTCTCGCTCGCGGACGTGCCGACATGCTCGGCGGGGAGTCGCGATCCACCGAGGAGAGGGACGGCGACGGGGGTGGGCGGGCCCACGTCGGGCCGTTCGTCGGCACCGATCGCCGTGTTCATGGCGATGCTCGCGACGTCCACGGTGATGTCCACCACGCGAGGGGCCACGGAGGTCAATCCAGTCAACCTATTGAGCATGCTTCCAGTACATCCTCTGCGTATTCGTTCGGACGAGTGCGCGGCGACTTCCGAAGAGCGAAGATGCCGAGACCCCGTCTTTCCCGACGGGGTCCGCTCCGCCGGAGCACGGTTGGCAAGGCGAGTGCCGGGGTGTCCTGGCGAACGTAGAACGTAGAACCACGTCACGGATCGCCGGTGCCGGCAAGACTTCGCGCACGCAGGCCGCTCCCAGGCCCGACACCAGGCTCAAATAACCGCGCACTCTACACGCTATTACCTGTTACATAATCAACTTAGGCCGAGCGCGACACAATTACTTGCCGTTCATGGAGAGGAGGGTCGGCTTCGCCCGGCCCGCCTGTGCGGCGTCGCCACAGTAATTTAACAACCTACTGAATTACATGATTTTATTTTGATGCTCGCGCGGGATTCGGGCGAGCGATGGCGACGCTCGTGGAGCCGCGAGCGGGAAGATCGAGACCTGTTCCTATTTCTCTGTGTGTCAATATTATGACACATATCTGGCACGCCGAGAGCTAACGCGCGACGGCGATCGAGTGGCGGTGCGAGATCGCCGGTCGAAATCGTCGAGCCGGTGGTCCCTCCGCCGACGACGAGGGCAGCCGCTGATTCGAGACGGGGAGCCGGCGGGCCGGGCCGGGGCGGGCGCGTGCGATCGGGGCTCCCCCGGCGATGGCGGTAGACCCGTGCGGCCGAGGTCGCGCCGCCGGTCGGCGTGCGTCCCCCACCGAGTTCGTGGCGGCCACCGGCGAGCGGTCCGGCTATCCCGCGTCGACCCCGGTCGAGCGGTCCGCGCTCTCGCGCATGCGTCGGGCACGGGAGGGGACGAGGACCCCCGCATCGATGAGCAGCCGTGCCTGAATGGCGAGCCAGAGGAGCCACGGTCCCACCAGGGCCACGCCCTGTCTGCCGGTCGAGCCGGCGAGGGTGTTGCCCGCGAGGTAGATCACGCAGAACACGACCACGCACACCATGCCCGGGTGCTGCCATCGCCATGTCACCCACAACAACGCGAACGAGATTCCCAGGGGCACGTACAGCGTCATGTTCGGCAGCAGATAGGCGTAGGTGTACAGCGATTGCGGTCGGAAGGAGAACGGATAGTTGAACAGCACCCGGGCGCCGTTGGCGATCACGTTGCGCACGAAGTGCTGCGGATTCTCCCGAAGACGCTGGGCGCCGAGCTCCGTGTAGTAGATCTGCGCCTCGCCGCCGCTCATGGCCTCGGCGGTGGCCACTTCGGCTGCATGGCCGCTGCGGACCAGGAAGTCGATGTCGTCGACCTTGTCGGCCGCCACCCAGCTCCCCCAGACGTCCTCGCCGCTGACCGTCATCCAGTAGAGATGCTCTCCTCCCGTCGTGCCCCAGCTGAAGCGGCTGCCGGTAACCGAGTGGACGTAAGCGAGATAGGGGGTGCAGAGGACGATCGCCAGCAGCGCCGCGGTGCCGATCCAGCGATAGAATCGGCGGAGCCCCCACGCGCGCGCGAAGTACAGCAACGTCACGATGCAACAGGCCGCCGCGAGGGCGTACCCGAAGATCGGCTTGAACATGGCGAGCGACGCGAGCACCAGTGACAGGACCAGCAGTCTCGCGAGTCCGGGACGATGGAAGTCGCGGATGTCGAGCAAAAGACGGCACGTGAGCAGCAGCAGCAGGGCGGCGAACGGCTCGGTCATCACCTGAGAGCCGAGCATGAGCATGGGCGGGTAGAGCGCGTACAGAGCGCTCAGTGCGATGGCCCAGGGGGCCGTGCAGACGCGTGCCAGTAGAGAGAGGAGCACGGAGACGGAGACCACCGTCGCGATGACGCTCGCGAGCTTCAAGTCCGCCGCCGACGCGCCGATCTTCAGAAGCACGGCGAGAAAGGCCGGGTACAGCGGGGGATTCTTGATCACCTCCCGCGGATAGGGCGACTCGCCCCTCATCAGCCGTTCGGCCTGATCGATGTACCGGAGCTCGTCGCCCGCGAAGCCTGCGTTGACCGTCTTCAACAACACCACGTGAAGCACGAACACCAGCATCACCAGGAACAGTCGTTGCGGCAACCCGATCCGGGTATCAGGCATGCCCCAACTCTCCGCCGAGCCCGACCGGTGCGCCTGTGTCACGTTCCTTGTTCCTCGCTTCGGACTCTCATCGTCGGTGGGCTACGCCAGCGGCCTGCAACCGGCCGGGACGGCATTTGCGCCGATACCGGGCAAAGTCCGAGCCGACGCCTCGGCGTGACGGAACCCGCGCGACGGATCGGGCAGGGCGCGCATCGCCGTTCGATGGCATGCCCGCGATGTTCCGCGGCCCCACGAATCGAAGGAGGATCACGCTCGTCCCGCACCGTCGGTCCTTGTGAACACCACCACGGCGCTCCTCGGGTATCGCTGCACGCCGACGATAGGGAGGCGAATGCACCGCGCCGACCCGGTTGCCGCACACTCCCTCGGGGCTACATCCTCGGGGCTGCATCTCGCCACGAACGACCCGACACTTGAGCTTGTCTGTCATGATAACTGCGTCAATGAGGATCCGGGAAAATCCGGAATGCATGGAGAAGCGATGTCGACCCCGTGTGAGCTCGCGTGAACCGTCGCCCTCGGACGTCGACCGGCGCGAGCGCCCCCCTGTGACACCGTCTGATCACCGCGTCGGCGCGCGCACGTGCGCGCGGGGCGAGGGAGTGCACCGATGAGCTCGACATCGCCGGAGATTCTCTCCGTCGTCGGCGCCCGCCCGCAGTTCGTCAAGCTCTCTCCGATCGCCCGCGCGCTTGATCGGGTCGGCGGGGTGAGTCACCGCGTCGTGCACACCGGGCAGCACTACGACGAGCGGATGTCCTCGGTGTTCTTCGATCAGCTCCGTCTGCCCCCACCGGAGATCAATCTCGGGGTGGGCTCGGCGGCGCACGGCGCGCAGACGGCGGCGATGCTGGCTGCGCTCGAGGAGTGTCTTCTGCAGAGAAGGCCCGCCGCGGTGGTGGTCTACGGCGACACCAACTCGACGCTGGCCGCGATGCTGGCCGCGACCAAGCTGCACGTGCCGGTGGCGCACGTCGAATCCGGGCTGCGCAGCTTCGACCGCGCGATGCCCGAGGAGATCAACCGCGTCGCCACCGATCACTGCAGCGACCGGCTCTACGCGCCGACGCCTCTGGCGATGGACAATCTCCGCCACGAGAACCTCGCCTCGCGAGCGGTCCTGAGCGGCGATGTGATGCGAGACGCGGTGCTCACCCACCACGAGACGGCGGCGGTCTCCTCCCGTGCGCTCGAGGAGCTCGAGCTCGGCGGTTCGGACTTCGCGCTGCTGACCCTGCACCGACCGGCGAACACGACGCGCGAGGCGCTCGTCGCCTTGCTGCATGGGCTCGCGGAGCTGGCCGGGGAACGCTTTCGCCTGCTGTTTCCGGTGCATCCGAGAACCCTTGCCGTGCTCGGCGACGAGCTCGGCGCACTGCCGGGCGCCATACGGCCGGTCGAACCGCTGTCCTACCTCGATCTGCTGCGCGTGCTGGGAGAGGCGAGGCTGGTCGTCACCGACTCGGGGGGGCTGCAGAAGGAAGCCGCCTTCCTGCGCACGCCCTGCATCACGGTGCGCGAGGAGACCGAGTGGGTCGAGACGGTCGACATGGGCGTGAACCGTCTGGTGGGCCGCGATCGCCATAGGCTGCGTGCGGCGTTCGAGCGCTACGTCGGTGGCCCCGACCCGTTCACCGACGAGGTGTCGCGCGAGATGGACCGGCATTACGGCACCGGAGAGGCGGCCAGGGTTCTGTGCGACGACCTGCTCGCGTGGATCGACGAGGGAGATCGACGAGTATGAGCGCGGCGCTACGCATGAGCCTGTCGATCGATCTCGACAACAAATGGGCCTACCTGAGAACGCACGGTGACGAGGCGTGGGAGCAGTACCCCGGCTATCTGCACTACGTCGTGCCCCGCATACTCGACTTCCTGGCGTCGCGGGAGTTGAAGATCACCTTCTTCATCGTCGGCAAGGACGCCACGCTGGAGGAGAACCTCGAGGTCATGGGACGGATCGGTCAGGCGGGGCACGACATCGCCAGCCACAGTTTCCGTCACGAGCCTTGGTTGCACCTATACAGCGAGTCCGAGCTCGACGCCGAGCTGGAGCGCGCCGAGTCGGCCATCGAGGCGGCCACCGGTGTGCGCGTGAACGGCTTCCGGGGGCCGGGCTTCAGTCTCTCGACGGGCACGCTCGCGGTGCTCGGCCGACGCGGCTACGCCTACGACGCGACGGCGTTCCCGAACGCTCTCAACCCCTTGGCACGTGCCTACTTCTTCTCCGGGAGCAAGCTGTCGGCCGAGCAGAAACGGCGCAGAAGCGCGCTCTTCGGTTCTTTCTCCGATGCCTTCCGTCCCGTGAAGCCGTACCGCTGGACGCTTCCGACGGGGACGCTCCTGGAGGTGCCGGTGACGACGATGCCGCTGTTCAAGGTGCCGATACACTTCAGTTATTTGCTGTATCTCGCGAGCTTCAGCCGAGCGGCGGCGTGGGCCTACGTGCGCACGGCGATCGCCCTGTGCCGAATCACTCGTACCGAGCCATCGCTGCTGCTGCACCCGCTCGACTTCATGGGCGCCGAGGACGATACCGAACTCGCCTTCTTTCCGGCGATGAAGATGCCGGTGGCGACCAAGCTCGAGCTGATGGCCGATCTGTTCGATCTGCTGCTGGAGCGCTTCGAGCCGTGCACGCTCGGCCGCTTCGCCGCCGAGCTCTCCGAAACCTCGACGCTTCGCGAGTATCCCCCCCGCTTCTCCCACTCCGGAGCCGACGCGAGTTGAACGATGACGCATCGGGGCGGCTCCTGGCTGCGCAGATACTTCCCCGCCGTTTCCGCCAACTCGTGCGCACTCGCCTTGAGATTGCTCATGGCGTCCAACCCGGCCGCCCGCTCGGCGATGCTGATGGCGCTGTCCGGCGCGGCGTTGTCGCCGCTGGACATGCTGCTGGCCGCTCGCGAGCGCCGCCGCTACACCGCCGCCGCACCGCCCACCCTGCCGATCGTTCTGGTGTGCGGCCCGCCACGCAGCGGCACCACGCTCGTGGCGCAGTACCTGATCAACCGCCTCGACGTGGCGTACGTGAACAACCTCGCCTCGCTGTTCCCCAAGGCGCCGATCTCCGCCAACGACCTGTTCGGGCCGCTCGTGCGTCCCAAGTCGCGGTCCTACGATACCTTCTACGGTCGGAGTCGTGCCCTGGCCGGTGCCAACGACGGGTTGTTCATCTGGGATCGTTGGCTCGGGGCCGATCGCGGTGAAATTCCCTCGCGCCTGGCGCCGAAAGCGCACGTGGAGCTGCCGCGCTTCTTCGGGGCGCTGCAGGCGCAGAGCGGACGGCCGATCGTGAACAAGGTCAATCGTCTGTTCGCCTGCGCCACGCTGGTCGCGCCCTTGCTGCCGAGCGCGATCTTCGTCTGTCTCAGACGCGATCCGCTGATGCTGGCGCAGTCGTTGCTCGTCGCGCGGGACGAGATCACCGGCGATCGCTCCTTACCCTACGGCGTTCGTCACGAGAACGCGCTCGCCGAGGATCCTCTCGAGGATGTTTGCAGGCAGGTGGAGTTCTACGAGAGACAGATCGACGCTCAGCGGCGTGCGCTCGGGGCGGAACGATTCCTCGTGATTCGTTACGAGAGCTTCTGCGCCTTGCCGACATCACTGCCCGAGCGGCTCGTCCGACGGACCGGGGGCGCTCTGCTCGAGCGCCCCGGGGCACCGGAGGACGAGCACGAGAGGTGGTTCGACGTCTCGCGCAGGCGACGCCTGCCGCCGGAGGTCTTCGCCGCGCTGGAACGTCGACTGCAACGCGAAGGCGATCCGGCCCCGTGAGCGCCTCGCCTTCGCCGCTCGAGCGAGCGCCGTCCGAGGCCTCGAAGAAGAGCGGGGCTGGCCGCGCGCGGGCCAAGAAGGGGCTGCTGCTGGTCAGCGGCCTGGCTCTGAGCGCGCTGTTCCTGTGGCTCGCGCTGCGCGGTATCGACCCGAACGAGCTGGCCAGCTCTCTGGCGCGCGCCGCCTGGTGGCCGCTCGTGCCCTGCGCACTCGCGCTGTTCCTCTTCTACTGGCTGAAGGTGGAACGCTGGCGTCTGTTGATCCGCGCCGAGCACGGCGCGAGCCGCTCGCGGCTGGTCGATCCGATGATGATGGGGTTCGCCGCCAACAACGTACTTCCGCTGCGCATCGGTGAGCTCATCCGAGTCTACACCGCAGGACGTACCCTCGGTGTGCCCAAGACACAGGTGTTCGCCTCGCTGGTCGTCGAGCGGGTGCTGGACCTCCTGTCCGTCGCCGTGCTGGTCAGCGGCGCGCTGGTTTTCGTGCACCTGCGGGAGGCGTCGGACGGGCAGGACATGCGGTTGCTGATCGCCGCCGTGCTGGCGATGCTCGTCGCGGGGGCGGGTCTTCTGTTGCCGTACGTCATCGTCGGCAAGGATCTCTCGCCGTTCGCCCGCTGGGTGCCCGGGCGGTTTCGCGCATCCGTCGAATCGTTGCTCCGTCAGTTCGCGGCCGGTCTCGAGCCGATCACCGACAAGCGGCTGCTGCTGCCGACGCTGTTGAGCTCGCTCGCGCAATGGCTTCTGGTGGCACTTTGCATCCAGCTCTCGATGATGGCCGTCGGAGTGGAGCTGCATCTGATGCCGGTGTCGATGATCGTTCTCGGTCTGGTCGTGCTCGGTATCAGCATTCCCAGCGGGCCGGCCTATGTCGGTACCATCGAGTACGCGTTCGTGCTCGGTCTCGGGTTCTTTGGCGTCGAGCCTGCCGTGTCGCTGGCCGCGGGGATCTACTATCACGTGTTCCTGTTCGTCAGCGTCACCACGGCGGGTGCGATTTGCTGGGGTCGCTACGCGTTGCTCGGGCGCCACGCTCGGGCGGCCGAGGCGAAGGCACCGTCGTGACGTGACCTCTGGCAAGAGCGCGCCGCGGAGCCGCCGGTCGGAGCGTCAGAAGAGCGCCGCCGAGAGGAGTGCCCAGAAGGCCGCGAGCGCGCCGAGGAAGGTGGCCGCCTGCCAGGCACCGAGTGGACGTCGACGGCGTCGCACATCGAGCATCCAGCCGAGCACGCAGGCGAGCGCCAGCGTCCAGAGCGTGAGGGCGGCGGCCTGATCGGCGAGCGGGTCACCGGGCAAGGGGCGCAGGAGCGCGCGCAGCTGCTCCGCCGAGGGTAGACCGCTCAGGACCCATTTCGAGGGCAGATCGGGAAATACCAGGCGGTAGTAGGCGTAGAAGAGCTGCGGGGCGAGAGCCAGGGCGGCGAGTGCCAGCAGCACCGTCGCGAGCAGATCGGCCGTGGCCGCGACGAGCGAGGCGCGCCGGGCGAACACGCGTCTGAGTGCCCGTGTCTTCGCCACCGACAGCGCGAACAAGGCCAGACTCGCCACGAGCGCGATCACCGCGAGCCCGATTCCGTCGGCTCCGGACAGCGTCACGAAAGGGTCGTCCCTCCGTGAAACGCCCAGGCCCCGGAGAAATCCCGGATGCCAGGCGACGGCGACCACCAGCGCCCACGGCAGCAGCAGCAGATCCTGCCGCCGCTCGAGACGGGTCGACGCGGTTCCGCGCCACGCGAACACCACACAGAGGAAGACGAGTAGGGAGGAGAGCGCGGCGCCGAGGACATCGGCAGGTTCGATCGGCAGAACGGTATCCGGTCCTTCGGCGGGCATGATCTCCCCGGGAGCACGAAGTTTAGCGCCGCGAGAGCGTGCGCCGGCATGGTCGGTCGAAAAAGATCGGGGCGAAGGGCGAGGGGCGCGCCGATGGGGCCACTTGTGAGGCGCCGTCGGTGCCACTCGGGGCCGACGCCGCGCGGCAGGTGGCGCGTTCCCGTCCGACCTCCTTCCGCGCCGTGAAAGCGCCGTTCGGATCGGGCATCATCGGCGGCCCGGCCCCGGTCTCGGCCTCCGAGACCCGTCGAGCGTCGTCCGCACGCCCGCGACGACGGGCCGGCCCCGCACCGGAACGAGGATGAGCGACCCGATAACCCTGAGCACCGAGATGATCCTCGTGCTGCTGCTGCTCGCGGCGACGATCTACCTGTTCGTCTCGGCCGTGGTGCGCGTCGATGTCGCCGCCCTCATGATCCTGGTGGTGTTGGGGTTGAGTGGCTACGTGCCGGGGGTCGAGCCGCTGTTGAGTCCCGCGGAGCTCTTCTCCGGCTTCTCGAGCAACGCCGTGATCTCGATCATCGGCGTCATGATCATCGGCGGAGGGCTCGACCGGACGGGGCTCATGGGGCGGGTAGCGTCGTTGATACTCAAGCACGGCGGGCGTACCGAACGGCGTGTCCTGCCGCTTCTGTCGGGTATCGCGGCCTTCGTCTCGGCGTTCATGCAGAACATCGGGGTCGCGGCGCTGTTCCTGCCCGTCGTCAGCCGCATCGCCGACCGCGCGGGCATTCCGATTGGGCGGCTGCTGATGCCGATGGGGTTCTGCGTCATCCTCGGCGGTACGGCGACGATGATCGGCTCGAGCCCGCTGATCATCCTGAACGATCTGATCTCCTCGGCCAACCGCGGACTCGATTCGACGCATCGGATGGAGCCCTTCGGACTGTTCTCGGTGATGCCGATCGGGATCGCCCTGAGTGTCGCGGGTGTCCTCTACTTCTCCCTCCTCGGGCGTTTCCTGCTGCCGGCGAACACGGGTGTGGAGGGGCGCACCTCGCGTGCGTCCGACTACTTCGAGAGCGTCTACGGTATCCGGGGCGATTTTCTGGAGGCGCAGGTCGGCTACGACAGCCCGCAGGTCGGCATGACCATCCACCAGGTCGAGGAGACCTATCCGAACACCCCGTTCATGCTCGCGCTCTACAGTGGTGACGTGGTCAAGATCCCGCCCGATCGGGAGGAGACGATCTGGGTCAACACCCGACTCGGAGTGATGGGCGAGCGTGCCTCGATCGAGGCGTTCTGCCGGGAGAACGAGTGGGAGCTGCTCGGGGAGCCCGAGCGCTTCGCCGATGTCCTGAATGCCCAGCACGGTGGTATCGCCGAGATCGTCGTCCCGCCCGGCTCGAGCCTCGTGGGCAAGACGATCGGCGAGATCAAGCCCAGGCGCAACCTCGGGGCGAACATCCTGCAGATCTATCGTACCGAGGCGATCATCCGCCGTGGCTTTCGCGACACGGCGCTGCAGCCGGGAGACACGCTCGTCGTGCACGCGAGCTGGAAGGATCTGCACAAACTGAAGTGGAACCGCGACGTGGTCGTCGCCACCGACGTCCGCTACGAGGATGTCAGGACATGGAAGATCCGCCCGGCGCTCGTCTGCTTCGTGCTTTCGATGGCGCTGTTCCTCGTCACCAACGTTCTGTCGATCTCGCTGCTCGCCGGCGCTCTCGGCATGATCCTCTCGGGCGTGCTGACCATCGACGAGGCGTACGAGTCGGTACGGCTGTCGACGGTATTCCTGCTCGCGGGGCTCATCCCGCTCGGTATCGCCGTCGATCACACCGGTACCGCGGCTTGGATCGCACAGGAGATCCTCGTGCTCGTCGGGGACGTGCCGATCTGGACCATGCAGACGGTCATCGCGCTGCTCGCGACGTTCTTCTCGCTGGTGATGTCCAACATCGGGGCGACGGTGCTGCTGGTGCCGCTCGCGGTCAGCATCGCCGTCGCGATCGGAGCCGATCCGGCCCTGTTCGCGCTGACCGTCGCGATCTCGACCGGCAACGCCTTCCTGATTCCGACCAACCAGGTCAACGCGCTCATCATGGGTCCGGGCGGCTACACCGTCGCCGACTTCATGCGGGCGGGGGGCGGGATGACGGTGATCTTCCTGGCCGTGAGCCTCGTCACGATGAATCTGCTCTGGTAGATCGGGCAGACCCGTCCCCGAGGGTGCGGGCGGCGGGCGGCCCGATCAGCCCCGAACCGGGGTGCCTCGGCGCGTCGTCGTGCGCCAGCCCCGCGAGGTCAACCGTCCGAGGGCGAGCGTTTGGTCGAGGTGCTCGGCGCGCCACGCGAGCAGCGCCTCCGCCTGCTCGAGGCGCCGCTCGAGCCAGGCCGGCTCGGTCGCGACGTCGCGCGTCTCCCACGGGTCGGCGACGAGATCGAACAGCAACGGCGGCAGTCCCGCGAAATGCACGTACTTCGTCTCCGCCGTGCGCCGTACGGCGAGGTTGCAACGGCAGCTGTCGAGCCCGAGCGCCCGTTCGGTGGTGCCGCCCGGGATGTCGCGGAAGTCGTGCTCCCAGTGCACCGCGGTGCGCCACGGTGGCGTCTCGCCGGCGAGCCACGGGCCGAGGGAGACGCCGTCGAGTTGCGGCGGGTGGGGCAACTCGAGCGCGTCGAGCAGTGTCGGCACGATGTCGACCGCCTCGGTGAAACCCTCGACGACCCGTCCCCCCGACGGGCGCCGCCTCGGGTCGTACACGATCAGCGGCACGTGGTAGCTCCCGTCGAAGAAGCCGAACTTGCCGAACAGACCGTGATCGCCGAGCATCTCACCGTGATCGGAGGTGAAGACGACGATCGTGTCCTCGTGCCGGGCATCGCGCTCGAGCTCGCCGAACACGCGTCCGAGCTGCGCGTCGACCTCGCCGATCACGCCGAAGTAGGTCGCCCGGAGCTGGCGGAGGTCGGCGAGCGACCAGTCGCGAACGGCGCCCTCCGCCCCCGCCACGAACGTCCCCTTACGCTGTCCGCGGCCGACGAGGTCGACGTAGGGGTGGAGGGCGGCCGCTGGTTGCCAGCGACCGCCGCCGGCGAGATCGGCCGCGTCGACGGCGTCGGCCGATACCTGACGGTCGAACGGGGGCGGGGCGACGAACGGCGGGTGGGGGCGCAGCAGGCTGAGGTGGGCGAACCAGCCTCGCGCCCGTTCCCGCGGGCGGTGCTCGCGCTTCCAGCGCAGGAGCTCGTCGACGACGAAGGCGGTCGGGGCGTGCGCCGCATCGTAGACGGGCGGGCGACCGCGCGGCGGATCGTCGACACCATCCGCACCGCGGTGCGGATGCTCCTCGGGCAGCCTCACGCCGCGCTCGCGTACCTGAACGCGCCATTGCTGCTCGTCCTCGGCGAGCGGTAGGCGCGCGTCGAAGCCGGGCAGCACGCCCTCGTAGCTGCCGAGCCGCGGATCGCCGGGTTCGCAGGTACGCGGGTCGACGGCGACGTCGGTGTGACCGAACAGCACCGGCTCGTAGCCCGCGCGCCGTGCCGCCCGCGCGATGTTGTCGTGACGGGCGTCGAGCGGCGTGCCGTTGACGCAGACACGGTGGTTCATCTGGTAGAGCCCGGTGTAGAGCGAGGCGCGCGCCGGCGCGCACGGAGCGGCGTTGGCGTAGTGGCGGGCAAAGCGCACGCCACGCGCGGCCAGGGCGTCGAGCTGCGGGGTGCGGACGTGCGGGTGTCCCGCCGCCGAGAGGCAGTCGCCACGCCACTGATCGGCGGTGATCAGGAGGATGTTGAGCGGGCGCGGCATCGACCCTGTCTCCGAAGTACGTGGGGATTGCGTGGGCGGCAGTGTAGCGTCGGTCAGTCTCCGGAGCGTCGGTAGGCGGCCCGAGCCAGCCACTCCGGGTCGATCTCGACGCCCCAGCCCGGGCGCTCGGTGACGCGCGCCTCGCCATCGACGATCGCGTACGGGCTCTCGACGAAGAGCCCTTCCTGCCAAGGGTAGTACTCCTGCCCCTCGATCGAGAGCTCGAGATAGCGCCCGGGGTTGGGAATCGCCCGCAGAAGGTGCATCGTGAACAGCGTGACCATGGACAGGTTGGCGCAGTGCGGCGTCACCGGCAGGCCCGCCTCCTCGGCCATCCGTGCCACGCGCAGCGCGCGAGAGAGGCCACCGACGTAGCAGACGTCCGGCTGCACGATGTCGACCGCGCGCAGCTCGATCATGCGCCGCCAAGTCGGCAGCTCGCAGTCCTGCTCGCCGCCGGCCACGTCGATGTCGAGCGCGTCGCTCACGGCCTTCGTCTGCTCGAGCTCCCAGTACGGGCAGGGCTCCTCGAAGTGGACGTAGCCGTGCTCCTCGAGCAGACGCCCGACCTCGATCGCACGCGAGGGCGCGTAGCAGCTGTTGGCATCGATCAGGAGCTCCGCGGCGTCGCCGAGCTCGCGCCGCACCAGCGGCACGATCGCCTCGGTCCGGCCCGGCCACTCGTCCCGCCCGCGTCCGACCTCGGCGCCGGCGCGCACCTTGAACGCGGTGAAGCCGCGCTCGTCGGCGAGGCGCTTCAGACGCGCGGCCTCGACCTCGGGGGTGATGTCGCGTCGCATCGACGAGGCGTAGGCGCGCAGCGTGCCGGCCGAGCCGCCGAGGAGCTCGGCGACGGGCTTTCCGGCCTGCCGCCCGCGCAGGTCCCAGACGGCGGTGTCGAACCCGGCCATGGCGCGGCGGAGGTAGGAGCCTGGGAACTTGTGCTCGCGCTCGGTGACCCGATCGAGAAGATCGTCGAGATCGGTGCAGTCCTCGCCGAGCGTCCACGGAGCGACCTGGCGGTGCAGCACCTCGCAGCTGATGTCGGCGTGATACGTCGACACCTGCCCCCACCCCTGCGCACCGTCCTCGGCGGTCACCCGCACGAAGCCGACGAGCTCGTTGCAGAAGCTCTCGATGCGGGTGATTCTCACAACGCTTCCCTCGCCGGCGCTCGTCGCGTGTCGCTCGTTCGTCTCCATTTTCTGCGGTTCGTTCGATTCTCGTCTTTCGTCACTCAGCGCTCCGTCGACGACTTGCCGAACAGCTGCGCCAGCACCATCAGCGTCGAGGTGATCACGATCATGACGGTGGAGATCGCGGCGATGGTCGGGTCGATCTGATCGCGGAGGGCGTTGAACATGTTGCGCGTGAGGGTCGCGTTGTCGCCGCCGGAGATGAACATCGCGACGACGACTTCGTCGAAAGAGGTCAGGAAGGCGAGAAGAGCGGCGGTGACCAGCGCGAAGCGGATCTGCGGCACGGTGACGGTCAGGAACGCCTTCCAGCGCGGCGCGCCGAGGCTGCGTGCGGCGAGCTCCTGGTTCATGTCGTAGCTCTTGAGCGCCGCGCCGGTGACGATCATGACCAGCGGCAGAGCCAGCATCGCGTGCGCCATGACCAGCCCGCCGAGCGTGTAGAGGATGTTCATCCGCGCGTACACGTAGAAGGCGCCGACGGCGACGAGGATCAGCGGCACCATCATCGGAGTGATCAGCAGCGTCAGCACGAAGCCCGCGGCGCGCAGCCTCGAGGCGTGCAGACCGTAGGCGGCGAGCACGCCGATCGGCGTCGCCACCAGCATCGTCAGGAATGCCGCCTGCAACGATGTCAGCGTGGCCGACATCCATTCCTCCGAGCCGAAGTAATGCCGGTACCAGCGCAGCGACCAGCTCTCGGGCGGAAACTCGAGATACTGCGAGTCGGAGAAGCTCATCGGGATCACGATCAACGTCGGAACCACCAGCAGCACCATGACGAGCGCGGCGAAGGCGTAGAGCCACAGGCGCTGACCGTGGGTGATCTGTGTGTCGGAGGCCGGACGCTTCCACCAGGGCGTCATCGGTGCGATCCGCCGCTCAGCTGATCGAGGCGCACGAAGCGCGAGGCCACCCACAGCACGAACGCGGTGATCAGCAGCAGCACCACGCCGAGCGCGCTCGCCGCGCCCCAGTTCACGAACAGCTCGATGTTGGAGGCGATCTTCATCGAGACCAGGATAACCTTGCCGCCACCGAGCACGGCGGGGGTGACGTAGAAGCCGAGACACAGCACGAAGACCATCAGCGAGCCCGCGACGAGCCCCGGCGCCGAGAGCGGCAGGAACACCGTGCGGAAGGCGTGAGCGGGTGTCGCGCCGAGGCTCGCCGCCGCCCGGACGCAGTCCCGATCGATCGCCTTCATCGAGCTGTAGAGCGGCAGCACGAGAAAAGGCAACATGATGTGCACCATGCCGATCAGCGTGCCGGAGAGGTTATGGACGAGCTTCAGCGGCTCCTCGAGAAGCCCCGCCCCGATCGCCCACTCGTTGATCAGGCCGCGTCTCTGCAGCAGCACCAGCCAGGCATAGGTGCGCACCAGCAGGGACGTCCAGAACGGTAGCAGTACGGTGATCAGGCAGAGATTGGCGAGCCGCGTCGGAAGCTGTGACAGGAAGTAGGCGAGCGGGTAACCGAGCAGCACGCAGAGCGCGGTGGTCAGGGCGCTGACGATGAATGTCGTCTCGAGAATACGGCGGTAGGACTTCCGAGCGAGCAGGCGCTCGTAGTTCTCCCACGAGAGCTGCCCGTCCGCACCGACGAAGGACAGCGCGACCAGCCAGGCCAAGGGCACCAGCAGCACGATCGTGACCAGCAGCAGGGCGGGGACGCTCAGCCCGAGCAAGGCGACGCGCTCGCGCCGTTCGTCCGCCCGCAGACCCGGCGCGTTCAGCGGCTCACCCTCGCGGGTCGGTCGCGCCTCGATGCCCACGACGCTCACGGGGCGGACGCCTCGGTCGCGACGCGCGAGTTCTCCTCGGCGCGCCTCCCCTCGGCGGTCGCCGCCTCGGACAGCACCAGTGTGTCGTCCGGGCGCAGTCCGAGCTGCACCGGCTCGCCGAGCCGTGGCAGGGCACCGAGTGTTCCGCCGCGCGTCATGCCGCGAAGGGTCAGCTCGGTACCGTCGGCCAGTCTCGCCGACAGAAGGTAGCTGTCGCCCTGATAGACGACGGTGGAGACGGTACCGCGAAAACGGTTCAGCGACGCCTCGTCGGCGCTCGTATCGGCACCGTCCACGAGAGCGAGCCGTTCGGGACGGATCAGCAGCGAGAGACGCTCGCCCTCGGGGGCGGGGCGCGAGAGCCTCAAGGGTTGCCCGTCGTAGAACACGCCTCCTCCTTCGCGCACCAGCGGCAGGAACGTCGAGTCGCCGATGAAGTCGGCGACGAAGCGGCTCGCCGGTTCGTTGTAGAGCCGTTCGGGCGTGTCGAGCTGCATCAGCCGACCGTGGTCGATGACGGCCACGCGATCGGACATCGTCAGCGCCTCGCGCTGGTCGTGGGTGACGTAGACGGTGGTCATGCCGAGCGCCTCGTGCAGCGCCCGGAGCTCGATCTGCATGCGCTCGCGCAGCTTCTTGTCGAG